>Ga0180433_10001713_pt1 | contig 36181 bp, 46 predicted proteins | sample SS_ome_8_FD_132980 | JGI IMG/M metagenome (GOLD analysis project Ga0180433, IMG submission 132980) | Hypersaline lake sediment archaeal communities from the Salton Sea, California, USA - SS_1_D_1 metaG | ecosystem: Environmental > Aquatic > Non-marine Saline and Alkaline > Hypersaline >... | reverse complement strand
CTATAGAAATTACGCCTCCAGAAGAATTTAATTCTAATACTCCTGCTGCGTCAGCCAATATAGCATCAGTAGATGTTATTGTTACATCTCCTGTTCCAGACTGAATAACCGTCGAAGCCGTTGTATTAGTCGATCCGATAGTTGTTGCATGCGCACTTGCAGATGCGCCAAAAGAAGCACCACCAGTTCCACAATCAACCGTAACTGATGTCGCGCCAGTTGCATTTCCAAGGGTTATAACCTTAGCTGCGGCATCTGCGCCGAGCGATATAGCTCCTGTCCCTGTAGCAAGGGTATATGCTCCGTTTGCACCTGTTACCGCCATGCCTGCTGTACCATAATCTACGTCTATACCTCCAGCGGCATCTGAAGCTACTATATTAATAGCGTCAGCAGAAGCTAAGCCGGAGTCTATCGTTATGCCTCCAACATCAGAAGCAAGCTCAACGGAATCTACAGCTGTTCCTTGATCTGCATGCAATCTAATTTTTTCACTGACTCCTCCATCTGCATGAAGGTAAATTACATCTGCGGTATTGTCATCTGCGGTAATTGTACATGTGCCAGACGACATAATTAAGCTGTCGCCAGCAGTTACTGAAGTTGCGGCCGTCAAAGAACCCGCAACAGAAGGGCTTGCATCCAGATTCACTGTCACGGAATTGCCAACTCCGGTAGTCCCAATATTGGTGCCTCCAGCGATATTAGTGGCCCCCAACAGTGGCAGCGCGGTCCCGGCATCAGTTGGGAAAGAGCTTGTTGTAGCCCCTGACACTTCCATATTAATTGTGTTTGCTCCATTAGTAATAACTAGCGTTCCACCACTGGAAGTGATATTGGCCCATGCAGCATCTGCTCCGGTTGCACCTATTAACAGCTCTCCATCCGTTCCATCTGGAGTTGCATCCGCTATTTCTCTCCAGGTAGCAGATAATGGACTTCCAGAAACATCTGAAAGTATATACGACTTCCCTGTTGACTTATCTACCCAAAGTCGGCCTAACTGCGTTATATCGTCAGAGGCTGGTGCTCTATTATATTCTAAGGCAATGCTGTACACAGTTACAGGCTTACCATATGTTCCCTCGGCAAGTGAAGGATTCTCTCTAATTGCCATTATTGTCTCCTAAGTTAACTTTTAAAAACAATTTCATATCAAATATACGTATCAACTGAAAAAACAACACTATCGAGTTCTAAGCCTATCCCCTAAAGAAGCTCCACCAAACCTCATTAATGCTTGTGCTCCGGTCTCTGCTACACCACCTGGAGCCCTAAATCCTCCAAGTAGCTTGTTTATTGTTGATTTTGTAAGAGTTCCTAACCCACTTGTCACTACTGGGGCTGCTGGTGATGCAGGTGGCCCACCTCTTTGAGGTCCCTTCATTCCAAGGTTAGTTCTCCAAAAGTCACTTACTGCTCCTGTAGCAGCCTCACTTATTCCATAACCCTCAAATTGGCGCTGCTGCGGAGCTGCTTTTTTCGCAGCCTTATTAACAACATTCAAAACTCTTGTTTTAAACTTTCTATACTGCGGCTTCATTGCCTTGTTGATTTGCTCTCTAAAATTATCTGTATAGCCTTTATTCTTCTTTTTTACTTTTCTTGCAGCCTTAATCTCCGCACGCTCAAGCTTTGACTGATCAAGGAGCATGTTTATAACTCGCTGACGCCCTTCGGGAGACTGCATAAGACTTGGAACTTGCTTTTCTATTTGCTCAACCATCTTATTTGTGACTCTTCCAACGCCCTTCATTTGCTGTATTTTTCTCGTTATAAGGTTTGCCGTCAGTTTTTCAAATGTTTGCGCATCTAGCGCCATATATGCAGTTGGATCACCAAGAACTTTTGCAGCATATCCTTTTGCAAGCATATTAAAGCCTTGATATCCAAAATCAGATTTAGGATCAGAATTCAACTTTTTCATCATTTTTAATGTTACTAAATCCTCCTCAAGAAGAATCTCTTTATCTAAGAGATCATTATAATATTCGTCGTACTTCTTATCGAGGCGGCCCTGCCTTCTCTCTTCCTGTTTTGCTTTTTCTAGCCCAATAGACTGTAGAAATTTCTGCCTATCCAGATCAAACTTTCTATCTTCATTTGCCTGTCGCCTTCTCGCCTCCTGTTGCTTCATTGCAATTTTTTCTCGATCCATAAGTCTGTCTTCGAGCGCCTTTCGCCTATCGTCTATATGTTTTCTGGCGGCCTCATATTCATTTCTATCTAGATTTGTTGTTGCAAGAGCATTTTCCATATCTTGTATTTTTGCAGCCTCCATGTTTGCTTCTCTTATTACCCTGCGCTCAAGTGGAGAACCTGCTGGAACATTATCCAAATCTTGTATGCCCTGCATAATTTCTGCACCATCTTCTTGCATTGCGCCCATCATATCTTGTTGTTGTAGCTGCTCTTGCTGCATTATATCTTCTGGAAGTTGCTGCTGAGCGCCTGCTGCCATCACATCCGAAAGTCCACGCTGACTTATTCCTCCCATAACCTGCTGTAAATTTTCTGTTGGAACTTGTGCATATTCACTAAGTTCTTCCTCAGACATTTTTGGATGTCGAGCTTTTAAAATTCTTCTATTGGTGTCAAACTGCCTTCTCATCCTGTCTTGCTCTAATTTTGCGCCTAAAAACCCGCCGAGTACCTGACTAAGGCTAGTTCCAACCATTCCAGCAAACTGCCCAGCTGGAGACATTCTGTTATATATATTGTTTGCCATTCCAAACTCCTATTATTTTATTATTTTTCTTTCAGCAGCGCTTTTTGTTGTAACAGGCCTCGTAAATGCTTCTTGAATTGACTGCTGCACATAAGGTGTCGTAGCCTCTTGCAGTGCCCCTGCTGCTATTCCTAGCCCTTCAGCAAGCCCTGGCTGCCTTGGTATTCTTTCTATCGGTGGCTCAAATCTCATTTGTTGCCCAGACAACACTTCTGCAGCAGACAACAGGCCTCTTTGCGCGCCTATTCTTGCCCTTTGCGCAGCCTCTGCAGCGCTTAACCTTTGTCGTCCTAGCGCAGTTTGAAATCTTTGTTGTTGCTGTGTTGCCCTAAGCTTATTTAAAGCACCTTGAAGAACTACGTCAGCCTGCTGTCCTGCTCGCTGTAATTCGACAGCCTGCCTTCTTCCTCTCAGTTCAGACTCTAATATATTCTGTTGAGCCATTTGTGGAGCTAAAGAAGCCTGCATTTGCTGATCAAGCCCCCTTACAACATCTTGAGCTGGAACAGGCCTACCTAGAAACTGAGCTGCTTGTTGCTGTAACGCTGGCACCGCAAACTGCAATGCCTGTGGCAATGCAGCTCCAGCAACAGTTGTGCCACCAACCGTTGGAATCTGCTGAGTAGCCGTTTCTGGCCCAAGTATACCAAGCCTTCTTCCAAGTCCACCAAGCATCCTATTTATACCCAATTGCCCACCAAGGCCATATAATTGCCTACCAAACTCTGGTAATGCCTCAGCAATAGACAAAATATTTCTAAGTTGAGATGCTGCTCCAGGTTTCTGTAAAAATTCTCCAACTCCTCTTAAGCCACCACCTAACGCTTGCCTAATTCTTCCTATTTTTCCACCTGGTGCTTTTCCCCTTGTTAAGCCAAACAGCGTCGCAAGTGAAGAGCGAGGATCTTCGCCAGATACAAGTCCAGCAAGTCCACGTTGTCCACCACCAAAGAATCCTGGACGAGTTCCACCTATAAGCCTTCCTAGTCCAGCCAACTCTCCTTCTGGCTTTCCAAGCCATTCTAACCCCTTTTGAGCTCCATAGCCGCCTAGCGCGCCAAGAGCAGATCCTATAGCTCCGCCAACAGGACCACCTAAAAGGGTGCCTGCCGTTGAACCTATTGTTGTACCAGCTCTTGTCGCTTGTGGAGCAACTGCGGCTGCAACGCTCTGCGCCCCTGTTCTCCCAGGCCTTATTAAGTTTATAAGAGCATCATACGCGCTTACAGCCGGACCTCCTGGTGCCCCACCAAATGGAGCAAGCGGAGGAGCCCCTTGCTGTGCAATATCAGCGACTATATCAAACGCTTCCTTTCCTCCCTTGGCCAAGACACCTTTCTGCCTATTTCTTTCCGCTATAGCCTTATTTTCTTCGCCAATTGCCTTCTTCTGTTCCGCTGTTGCCCCTTCTGGAATCTCAACCTTTTCTTCCATTTGTCCAATAAGCGGATCTATAAGCCCCTTAAGCGATTGCCTAACAACTCCACCTGGAGTTGTTGCTTGCTGTACGGCTGGTTGAAGCTGCTGCTCTTGGAACGCCGGTTGATCAAGTATGCCCTCTGTTGCCCTTTTGGCTGCCTCTTGTTGCTCTTCAGTTTTTAATGTTCCGGGATCTTTAACCTCTCTAGCAATTTGATATGTACTTGCAAGCGGATCAACTTTGTCTTTCTCCGAAAGAGACTGCATTTTATCTTTTGTAAAAATTTTATTATATATGTTATACGCATCTCGCTGAAAACGCTTCTGCTCTGGTGTAGCGTCTTTTTCAAAAATTTGACCCTCAGTAACCATCTTTCTAAGTTTATCGTCTGACAAGTTAAAGGCTTCTTGAAACGCTTTTAACGCCATTAAACCAGGATTACCACTTGCAACTTGATATACACCTACAAGCGACTCATCCATTTCACCTTCTTTTAGCGGTTGCATTTTATCTTTTTGAAAAATCTTATTATATATATTAATGACATCTCGCTGAAAGCGCCTCTGCTCTCGTGTAGCATCTTTGCTAAAAACTTTACCCGCTACAGCTATTCTACTAAGATCACCATCTGACAGTTTAAAGTCTCTTTGAAAAAGTTTTAGAACCATTAAGTTTGGTTTTTCATACGTGGTTCTTTTCCATGCTTCAAATGTTGACTTTGGTACGTTTCCCTTAGGCATTTCACACTCCTTGAGGTGCTGGTTGAGCAGTATATGGAGCTTGTTGCCCTAGAGCAAATCGCCTTACACCCTGCCTATACCGCTCACCTTCTAAAATATTTCTTAAATTTGCTTCTCCAAGATTAAGGCCTTGCTGTCCAAGATATTGCTCTTGCTGGCCTGCTTGCTGTTGCCTTCTTAGTTGGGCAAGAAAGTTTTGCAGTCTCCCCTGGGCCCCCTCTCTTTGCATGCCAAGGCCAGCAGCTTCTATGTCTGACACTGCACTTCTTGTTGCATAATCAGAAAGAAGCCTAAATCTATCTTGCGCAAGTCCTGTAGCCCTTCCCCTAAGCGCCTCAGTCATCATTCCAAGCTGCCCAGAGGTTCTGCCAAGTGGATTTCTAACTGGGCCGCGTCTTGCACCTATACGAGCCAAATCTTCTTGATATCCACTTCTTGCTGCTCCGCCAAGTGAGGCCAAAAGTCCTGCAAGCCCAGTTGGCCTAGCTGCAACAGGCTGGGCACCAACCTGCTGCGGAAGTCCAGCCGTTATATCTGCCGGCTGTTGCATCTGAGCTTGTGCAGGCAAGAATACACGCTGTGGATCCTGAAGCGTGCCTAGTGCTTGCTCTAGATTTTGCCTTCTGAGCTCATACTGCTCTGGCGTTATACCAACTCTTTTAAATATTTCAGCACGACGAAACCCTTCTGGATCTCTCCAACGTCTATACTTATCTATAAGATAAGCTCCTCCCTTAAGAACATATGGAGCTGCCGCAAGAATTGCCGCTAAAGGTAAAGCCATAATATTTTCTCCTACACATGTTATATATAACAACGAACGCGTTCGTTTTTATGGTAGAAACTAAATCAAAAAAGTTAGAGAGAAAATTATGTCAGAAGAAATTTTAATAGCAGATAAGGTAAACTTTTCACAAAACGACAAAGAGCTTCTACGCAATGTATTCAGAAAAACAAATGAACTTGTTTACATAATAAACACAAAAGATACTGCAATATATAATGACGAGGAATTTTTCACCTCTCAACAGTGGTATTTTGGGCAAGATCAGGGCGAACAAAAAATGATTTATCGCAAGGTTATAGACTTTGGCGCACTGCCAAATGCAGGAGTAAAAAGTGTTGCACACAATCTACCTGTAAACGCAAGCTGGGACTTTATAAAAGCAACCATAAAAGCGTTTGACCCTATCGCAGTACAATGGATTGTAGATGATCCAGGACTAGAAATGACAATAGGAACTGCGGCAATTTCAATAGAAACAACAATTGATTATAGCGACTTTACACAATGCCAAGTAATACTTGAATACACAAAGGCCTAAATGTTTTTCTCGGGCTCCGTATAAAGAATTATTCCATTAATTGTTAGCTCTTGATACGGATCGGCTGCGTCGAGTATTTCACTAGAATTGGTTAACTGAAATGAAACACTTTCTCCCGCTGTTTGAAAATAAACACTATGCCACACCCTAGACTGTGCCGCTTCTTCCGGAACAAGCGCATACGCGGCAGTTTCAAGCTTTCTTTCTCCAATATAAAATGCCGGAACAACTGCCTCAACAGCAGATCCGTTTGGTTGCCCAGTAAGGTCATATGTTCCATTTATAGCTGTCTTGTTAACATTAAACGCTATTCTATTTATCGAAGTTCCAAAGCCTTGTTTCATATAAAAATTATACTGCTTTGATGTTATAGAGATCTCATCAATTCGTGCAACCTGTGCATCACCGACATAATTTGCAACATTAGATGTATCATTTAAAATTCGTACAGAATCATCACTCAAAACCTCAAGCACAAAATAAGAGTCATTTAATCCTGGAAGCGCCGAGTTTTCTATTCTTATTGCATCGAGAACTTTTAATCGATGCCTCCGAATTCGGATATCTATCCTAAGTGCGTCAAATCGACTAATAAGAGTTACCGTTTTAGACACATTATTCTTATATGAGTCTTCGAGAAGCGCCTGTGTATATCCGACCTGATTGCCAACAATAGTATACGGAGAAACAAAGATTCCACCTGTTGCACTATGATATATAAGCCCAATTGATGAATATTGATCCCTTATTGTGCTAAAAGTATTGTTTTTATAGTTGTAAACAATGACAGAGTTTGGATAAAAATTAAAATTATCAGTAAGGTTGTCGGACACCAATATATATATTAATTCCATTATGGAGTCTTTGTGTATTGTTGAAAATCTATACTCATAGTTATCAAATGTATCGTCAAGGTCATCACTAATTTTAATAACATTCCGGCCATCATATATATATATACCAAAGTTGTTCGCAAACAGGAGCGTATTATTAACTTCTACTACATTTTGAGCCCTATTTCCATGGGTATTGTCAACCAGTGAAATCTGAAACGGTTCCCTATAATTTCCAGTTGGAACGAGCTCATATATAGACGACTCACAAAAGACAATTAGCCTTCCATCTAGTATTTCTGCAGATGTTATTATTTCTCCAGCCGGCAAATCAACAAACCCACCCTTGTTGGTTGTGCCAGGTGGATCATACCAAGAATCTGCAGCAAAGGCGTTTCCAAACTCGCTATACCTAATTCTGTTTTTGTGTTCTATGTCTAAAGCAGCACCTTCATGCTCCACAACATTCAACAATAAGAGTCGCTGCTGAAAATTAGCAAACAAACGACATCTTTGTATATTGAAGTTTGGCGTAGCTGAGGTATTTGGTATAAAATTTGTAAACGTTGGCGCTACATCAGTATAATACCTTATATTGTCATTGTTATTTGTTACAAGTAGCGCAGAATCGCCAGAGACAGCGCCCTCAAACTCAACAGACTGTATTCTATACGCTGTAGGCGAAGCCCAGATCCCAGCACCACCAGTTACACGCTCCCAGCCTGTTGTTTCATATTTATACGCAAATTCAAAATCAAAGGCGAACTCGATCCTATTTCCGTCATTTTCAGTAAAAACTGCAAAACCTAATACTGGACCAGCTGGATACCAATATACAGTTGTTAATGCGCCAGAACCAGCTATAGTAACAGCGCCAGTCCCAGTATTAAATGTGCCGTTAGCACCTGCATTTGTAGAAAGCATCGCACCATTTGCCTGATACACAGTAAAAAAATCATTCCCAACAGAAAACTGCTGATCTATTAGCCCAGCTCCAGGAACATTTCCTGCAAATGCGCCTGCGCCATCTGTGGCGCCAATATTTACACGAAGCCTTGAGTTTGAAGCCCTGGCATTTGTTTGATCTAAACTTAAAGCCGCAGGCCTTCTTCTAATTTTTCCATTGTATATAAACATATTTTGCAATGAACTAAAAGCATCTTCGGGCATCACAAATGGAACTAAATCAGTTTTAAGTCCACCTTTTATAGGCGCTATTAAAAACTTATCCATAATAGTAATACCATCTTTCAGCTAGGTTTTCTGCGCCTGTAAATATAGTATTTGACCTGTCTTTAGACTTGTTAAGCTCTGTTTTTCTCATTACAAATAGTTTTTGCCTTTCATATTCTGGCATTATATTTTGAACACTCTCATGATCTGAACTATCTTCTAAAATTTTTTTTGCTGCACCATAGGCTATAAACTGCCACCACTGTTTTATAACCGGAGTATCTGTATTTAATTCAAATGCAGTTGGCTGCTCGCGAACCTGCAATGTCACTTCATATACCCTATCTGGAACCGGCCTCAAAATAAACGTATTATCAAAAAACAGAATTCCATCTGGTGCGGACGCCTGAAACGGAAACATTTCATAGGTAATATCTTCGCCATTTGCCGGAACTTGAGGAAAAACTATATCAACCTCTCCGGTTAAATAGTTTATTGTTCCTATATTGTTACCTGCAGCATCTAATAAGTCGCCCTCATTAGACGTTCTTCCATATTGATCTAAAATGGGCTCGTCTATCGCTATAATTGCTTCTGTAGCAATATTTAACGATCCTATAAGTACCGATCTATGTAAAACCTTGGTTGGAAGGGTGTAGGTAAAGTGGGCGGTTACTCCATCGCCAACTCCAATCCTTCCAAGTGTCTTAACTTGTGTATACGTATTATAAAAGTCCGCAGGAGATTGGAACAGTTTAATCTCTCTTCCAGCTAAATACACCGGCTGATCCGTTGCTATAACAATATCCTTGAAGTCTTTTAAGTTAAATATAAAATCACCGATTGTTGTCGAATAGGCACCTACATAGGGAGTTGTAGAAAACGAAACATTTTTCAATAGGTCAAATGTCTGTACCATCTGCGGCAAATCATACTGATAAAAAGTATTAATATACTCTTTAAGCGAGTCTTCTGAAATTTGCGTTGTAGATGGCTTCTTTGTAAGCAGCCTTACTTTTTCTTTAATCTTTTCAAACGTTGCCATACAACTCCCTTTCTGGTTATCCTACGTCATCCATAAGATCATCAACTCTTCTAAAGCTATACCTTCTTATCCAACCTTCTCTTTTACCTAAATAATGCCCCTGCTTGTCTACCTCAGCCTCACTTGTTGGATATCCACACCGATTAAGATGCCTTGCAACATTAATTGGCAATACATATTTTTTACCATCTTCTAGTGTATATTTTTTTGCAGGAGATCCGTCGTCTGTATAAGAAAAGGTTATTGGAGCACCTCTAATTTCCCAATTTCTAAATATTCCCTCCACCATCTCAGGTTTTTTGGGAAACCTCTTTTTTAATGGCACAGCTGCCTTAACTTGCTGTTGTTTATTTGAAACTTCTTGCATTTTTACTCCTTCTAAAGAAGGGGGCGCAAGGCCCCCTTTATATTATATTCCAAATGAATCACCAGCAGCCCAGTAGATCACATCATTAGCTACACCACCAGCAGCGGCGGCTCCAGCAGGAAGCTCAAAGCCTCTGAATTGAACGTTTTCAATTGGACCACTTAGAGGCACAACTTCTGCCCACGATGTAAGCGTTGTTCCTGTTACAGGGAACGCAAACGCAGTATAAGCAGTCGTGTCAAGATTAACCGTTATAGTGTTATTTGCAGCATCTATAGCAGTTACCTTAACCTCTTTTAGATTTGCTTCTTTCATGCCAAAAGCATCAGGTACCATCAATCTTACATAGTCACCAACAGCGTATTCATGTGTAACTGTAAGAGTAATAAGAGCCTGTGCGGCTTGAGTCATAGCAGAAATAAATCTCGTGCGTGGATACCATAGTTTGTCATATTTAACTCTGTATATCTCGCCTGCATTGCCATCAGCAACAATCTGAGCCATATAAGGAAGCTCAAGACTCGTATTGCCAACAACGGTTCCAACTGAAAAATCCATCCCGTCAAGCTGTGTTGCTGCGGGAGCTGCCCCCATTCTCACAATAGAACCAGCAACAAAACCAGTTGTGTCAGCCAACGTTATCAATGGAGGATTAGCTCCTGTTACACCAGTTGTCGCTATCGCAGCCGTTAGAGGATTGTCTCCGGTATTTATTTTTGTAATACCCGTAGCAGCTGCTAAGTTTCCAACTTCAAGCGAGTCATCAGCAGCAAGCTTTGTATATCCAAGACCGTAGTCCATACCTTGTTGCCAATAGCACTCTGAAATACTTCCAGCACCACCTGCAGCAGACACCGTAAAGTTAACAACCTTTAGCCAATTTGCATCAAATGGCACTTCTAAGAGCTTTACGTTTCCATCGGCAGTATAACTGCCTTGCATTAAATTAACCATTATTCACACTCCTATCTAAACAAAGTACAACGAACTCTCAATAAGTAAGAGTCATTGAGGATTCTAGGCACTTGCACCCATTTGACAGCAGCAGTGAAGTTTTGATGTAATGGATCTAATGGTGGAGTATAAATGAACTTAGCATTTCCCTCAAGAGAAACACGAGCAGCAGCCTCCTTACCAACACAGAACACATTATATACATCAAAACCATCAGTAGATAAAACAGAGTCTATAGATCCTTGAGATGATGTATGGAACGCAAAGCCATTAATTGTACCATGCTCAGAATGCCTTATTCCCATTTGATTTGGATATTTAATCTTTTCTACAAATGTAGGAATTCTATCCAAATCAGTAATAAGATCGGTATGACAAAGCGCAAAATATGCCTCTCTGGTTGGTGTAGTATTAATCTTATCTGCACCTTCTCGGCCCATTATACATGGGAACGCATCATTGCTACGCAGAGTCTGATATGACTTAGCCACATCCTCAGCGGTAATTTCTGTAGGGGTATCACCATTTTGGCCATTTGTGCAATTTTGGAAAGAAGCAGTACTTGCAAGCACATTCCTAATGAGTTCATCATCAGTTTCTTTCATAAATACACCAAGTCTCTCTGCCAAAACATTGAGAACCGGATCTTGAGAGGTTATAACAACCTGCTCATTTGAGGTAACATATGTTCCATACCATTGAACTTTTGCGTCAATATCTATTGCAGTAAGCTGTTGCCCTGGAGGTGTTGCACCTGAGTTACCAAGAGGCGTTGTATTTGTTACAAGCGGTATATATCTCCTAAACCGTAAGGTATCGCCCTGATTACGCATAAGCTCTTTTTTTTCTAGTGGAAGCCCGTGTATCAATGCCCTTGTTCTAGAACGAAGCAGCTTATATGCATAACTCTGAGCAATCGGAGGAGGCAATATAGTCGTTGTTGTAATATTAGCCATAAATTACTCCTTAGAGTTTTTTAATAATACATCACTATGTGGGTGAGCGACGCCCTTACAGCTCGTTGTGGGTTGGCGAGTCCCTTACTGCCACAATCAACTATATGTCTCAAAACAAAAAAAATTAAAACAAAAACTAGTTATAACGCCTAATAGCGTCATACATTTCTTTTTCTAGAGCCGCGCCTATTTCTTCTGTGTATCCTTCAGCAAACATATTTGCTTGAGATAAAGGAGATGTTTGTTTCTCTTTTATAGAAGCAGATGGCCTTGGTGTAGATGCATTATTTTGTATTTTTGCCTGCTTTACTCTGTCTACAGGAGCAACCTCTTCACCCATAAACTGCTTTATAAGCCTGTACGTTGCCTTGCCTCTATTGTAAAGCGGATCACTGTTTTGTATAGCGCCACGCATTTCAGGATGCCTCTTTATAAAAGCCTTTACATTATCAGCGGTTACAACATCGTTGAAATCAGAAAACTCTGAACTTAGTTTGAGTTCCGCTGTCATTTCTTCACTATATGCTTTCCACTGTTGCACTTCTTGCTTAAGCTCTTTAACCGTCTTTGTAACCTTTCCAAGGTGCTTACCTTCAACATAGTCGTCTGGGCTTACTCCAATATCATCTTGCTGTTGCTGCTGTGGCTGTTTTTGCATGTTCTCAAAATATTTCACAAGCTGATCACGCTCATATTCCGCCTGCTCGGCTCGCTCTTTTTCTCGTCTTTTAGCAGCTCGAAGTTCACGCAAATTATCTTCAAGCTTGTTATGCTCAAAGTTTTGCTCAGCGGATTGTTCTTCTTGCGGGCTCTCTACAGGCTCCACATTTTGTACTGCCTCAACCTGTTCCTCCACCTGCGGTTGAACTTCTTGCTGAACTGTTTCTTCGTTTTCGTTCATTTTTAACTCCTCGTTACAGAAAACTGTTTCTTCTTTCCTTTGTTATTTTCAAAATATTCTATTTTGGCAAGATCGCCATTATGATATTTCCTAATATTTTCATATAGCTCTTTTTCGTCATCAGGAACCATCCCTATGTTGTATCTATACAACTGGCATAGATCAATATCTGGCACAACCCACAAAAACTCCAGCCTATCTTCACCTCTTATGTATTTATAGGCAGCCTGATCATAGAATGGCTTAGGACAAGTTGGACGAGCTGCAAATATATTTTTTCTCTTTCCTTCAAGCATTCTGTCATAACAAAAAAGAACCTCTATATAAAAATCGCCATCATGATGCTTTTTTCCGTTATTAATACACTCAACAATTTCCTTTGGATAATTCTTGAGCTCCTCATCAACCTGTTCTTGCGCAGAGTGCGTATTATATTTTGCATTTTTAGACTCTTTTAAAACTTGCTCGCCGATAGTTGGAACACCTTCTTCCCTTAACTTCGTATATCTAACCCAACCTTTATGTTTTTCCATATTACTTCTCCTAAATATGTTAAAATATATATGACTTATTAACACTTTAAATGGAAAGGGAATTTTATGAAAACCCTTAAAATGGTTATGGCGCTATCACTCTTAATGAGTATACCTGCTCAGGCAAAATGGCCACGCTTCAGACGAAGACAACCACAAGTTACACACGAAGAGCTACAAGAAGCCACAGAATACTACAGACAAGAACTTGAAGAGTATGGAATTGAACCAAGAAGACAGAGGAGAGAACCCGTAAACTGTCTTCCCATAATGGAAAAGGTTGGAGAAAAGCTCGTAACCTTTGCCATGTTAATAGTCACACTAGTACTCAACATCGCTAGAAGATAAAAATGGGAGCCTGGCTTTTCCAGGCTTCTTTAACACACACCTTGACTCCTTTTAATATATGTGTTATTATATGTTGATTTGTAAGGGTTAAAATGAAACAAATATGCTTGTTTTTCATAGTTATTTCAATTGGTGCAATGGACCGCTGTCCACGATGGGGAACAAAAGAGTGGACTAAGGCAAGGGAAGAAATAGCAGATACCATCAGAAATGTTGAAAGAAGAGAAGCAGAAAAAGCAAAAAAAATAAAAATGGTTCAACGAATTCTCAGGGAGCGCGCAAGACTGTCGGCAGCGCTTAAAAAAAGCAGAGAAAACTACAATACAGACTAAAGGAATAATAATGGGCGATAAAATAACGTTTAGAGACCTATCCAGCAAAGATAAAGGCATTATATGGAACATAGAAAAAAACGAAGATGAAACATATAAAGTAACACTTGTGTTTGATCACAAAAAAGAAATCGTATTAGAAAAAGTGCCTGGACAATACGTAAAAGAAGACGGCCTCAACGAAAAAAAAGAACTTAACGAGGCAGAGTCAGAGAAGCTTGTAGACAGAAGAATTCAAGCACTTATCTCTCAAATACAGCAATCTATATTTACAGTTAAATTCTACGGCGGAAGAATAGGCGGATACCTAAAATAAAGAGGAAAATATATGAGCGAATTAGAAAATAAATATAAAGAAATATTAGATAAGGTTGCATCAGTGGCAATACAAATGAACATACTAACCGCTCACGCAAAAGGCGTAGAGGATCAAATAAAAACAATCCAAATGGCAACATCTCTCGCAATTATCGAACCAATGTTCGACTACTTGGATGAAAGCGACAACAAAGATCTAAAAGAAACAGTTAAAAATTATAGAGAAGCGCTAAAAATGCTTAAAGAGCGCGGTATCCTAACGGTTATTAAAGACGTAAAACAATACTTAAAAGAAAATGAAGCGGATGAAAAGAATGCTGATAATCCTGGAGAATGAGGCGGAAGAACAGTTCTTATTTATACAACGAGCAGCTGCAGAGAGGTATAAGTGGCAAAAAATACCCACAAGCAAAGAAATTATAAATACAGCAATCAAACTTCTATACGAAAAAGAGGCATCAAGTGGAAAAAGCTAAAAGAACACTAGGACTGGATAAAAAAAGCCTTGAAATACTCATGAAAAAACAACGTGAAATTAGAGAAGAAAGAGAAAGCCACACAGACAAGCTTCTTTCTAAACTAATAGAAAAGGCAATACTTACATTTTATGAAGTAGCACATATACGCCTAGAGCCCCATGACAGCCCAGTTGCAAAAAGACAAACAGTATACTTAAGTAAATCTGTGAACGCAAAATTTAACGAACTTATGATTAGATATAGATACAAATCAAAAGAACTAGCAAATCTAGTAATAAAAGAAATTTATGCAGATTAAACTATCCCTTTTAAATTGGTTTTTTGTGTTATAACTGCATAAAAAAAGGAGGGGCATATGTCCCTCCTCAAGGAAAGAAGGAGTTTACTTCTTTGTTTTCAGTCCGTGACGTTTTGTCACGGATTGCTTTTTCGGGTTTAATATTCCAAACACAGTATCAAATATCTTCTGAGCTTTACCTTTTGGCCTCATGCAAACAGGCATTACTTACCTTTTTTGCCAATATCATTAGCCATAGGTAAAGGCATTTCCATGAACTGTGTTGGAATAACACCTTTTTGCGTTTTAACCATGTTCCAATAAGTTGCTTGGTCCTTGGTAGAGTTTTCATAGCCTGCAAAAGGCTCATAATAGCTTCCACCATAGCCATAATCACCATAGCCAGCTTTACTTGCTTTTGGACTCATCTTTCTGTGTGAGCCGTATTTTTTTGCCATAATATTACTCCTATATAGTTATTAATATTAATATCCACTCTTCCTTGCGTAGGGCAGCCCGTGCAAGCCACCCTACACGTTTAAAAGGAGAAGCATTTCACGCTATATCAAACCTTGCTCTTCAGGTTGCATCATTCTTTCTTGAAGTGCTTGAGCTTCTGGACCTTCTTCTTGAGCAATTGGCTGCTGCTCAAACGCGGCCTGTTGAAGCTGATCTTCAAGAGGTGATGTATACTCTGAAGGTATTTCGGCAGACATTTCATTACGCTCTTGCTGTATAATTCTCATTAAATCTACAAGTTCATCTATTTTGTTTGGATCAGATTGCTCTAAATCCTTGAGAACCTTCACAGCATCCAAGTTAGTTTCCTGCTCGGCTCGAGCTGTCTCCATTGTCTTGTCAATCATATCAAACTTATCTTTGTCTATTTCGCTTTCTCGTCTTTTTGCACCAGCTCTATCATATTCCGCGCGAGCATTAACCATATTCATGGTAGCTTGTTGTTCAGCCATATTTGCCTGCATTTGTTGTTCTTCAATTTGCTGCGCCTGCTGTTTTTGTTGTTCTATTGCCTGCATAAGCTCTTGTTTGTTTTGTACAGTAGCTGCGTTTACTAATACAGAATCCGGAATTTCTACACCAACCTCTTTCAAGTGCAACAATTGAATAAACTCCATCTGCTTCTGCGTAGCAGTATCGAAGCCTTCTTCAACAGCAACATTATATTTTGAGAACAACTTGTTATAAAACTGTTCTCCAGGCTCTTGGCCTATAATTCTATTAACCTTGCCGGGCGTATAATTATTTTGAATAATTTTTACCATAAGTTGCCCAAGCAATATTTGTGAGTTATCTAGCTGATCAAATAAACGTTGCAGCGTTGTTAGCCCCTGCCCTTGCCTTAGACGTGCTAGTATACCTGCCTTATCATCAGTTGCGATCCCAAGAAGCTCCTCGTTCACACCAGATATCTCTAAAATTTCATTGCCAAGAGACTCTGATAATTGCATGAATGAGCTAGGCACCTCAACTGGCAGTATGGGAATGATACTATGCGATATTGGCTGATCAGATTTCTTCAATCTGATCCCCCTACCCTGGCCTGTCTTCATAGGAGCATCAGGATCAACAAGCGAATCTTCTTTGTAAATATAGCCAGTTGTAGCTCGAGACTCCATCATGTCATATTCTATAATCTTTCTTCTATTATAGAGATACTGTGCATCACGGAGTCCACGTACTATGCCCTGTATCCTAAGCGGAAAATTATAGACGTCTGGATCAAAGTACCCTAAAACAGGGACAAATGGGTAAGAGTCTATATTTAGCGGGTTTCTATCGTGGTACATAACCGTACCATTTACTAACAATGCTAGATTAACAGTAGGGACTGTTACCTCGAGAACTTCTATCTGTGGATAGCTAGAAAGAAACTCCTTTAGATTTGCATCGCTCCCAGTCCACTCAACCTTTTCATCTGTGTTGGGATCAACAAGCAGCTTCTGCTTCCTATAATCTCTATAGTAATATTCATCATAAGCAAGCAGGTTCTTGTTAAGAAATGCATTTTCTGGCAAATAATTAAATTTTCCATCGTTGTAATAAGATGTCATCTCACTTATTTGATCTTTCTTGTCTGGCAAAAGCGACATGCACGCTTCTTTTGACAGGAAACTTCGCTTCCACATTGCGCGTGCATCAGACATATCCTTTTTTCTAAAATACGGATCAATAATAAAACTATTATAGCTACAATTGTCAACCTTAATGTCGCCCGAAACAGGATCGTTTCTATAATCAACCCACACCTGCAATAGGTTCATTCCAGTAACAATTGCACCATTATACGCATCAGAAATTGTATCCAAAATTCCAGCGTTTCTAGAAATAGAATAGAGCAACTTCGTGAACTGATCTGCTGTTTGCTGATCTGCAAGCTCATCAGGTGTTACAACCAACGACTTTCTGTTCCTACGTTGATATCCAGAAATAAGATTTGTTATCCTTCTAATTCTATTGAAATTAAAGTTTTTTCTTGTTCTTATGGGAACGCTGTATATCTCACTCCAAAGAGTCTGGTCGCCAACATTAAAGCGCAAATCTATATTAGCCTCATGCCAATATGACTGGTTCACCATCATAGCGTCGTTATAGAACTCCTCTATCATGGTACGAACTTCAGCATCCTCTGTGGAATAGGACAAGTTTTCACCAATAGGAAATAAAGCCATTAAACTACTCCTATCATACAAAATTCTATTATCACAGTATAAAGCTAACCCAAGAAAAAATTTAAGTTATTAAAACTTGTAACAGAAAGGCCCTCACTATGGTAAGGGCCCAAAAGAAAGTAGTGAAGCGTGAATTTTTACAGGTAAGGCATATACAACAATTCAAACATTCTCAAAACAATAACTACAAAATATTAACTCAAAAACGATTTAAACATATGCCTTACCAATAATCTTATAGATCTTCTAACGTAGCCTTTTTTTCTAGACTACACACGTCCCAATAAATCATATGCGGCTTTTTGCTCGGCTCATCTGGCCACCGGTCTGCAACACATCTAGCCAAACAATCAACACCACCAACGAACAAACCAGAGTTTGGCGACGGCATGCTATCTTTTGCCTGCCCTTTTTCTTGTAGAAAAAACAAATAAACCTTAAAAGGGGAAATCTTGTCTACTATGTAATATTGAGAAAAAAGATCATATTTCATTCCAGTAACCCATTTTTGTTTTTTCCTGCTCCAAGCAAACGCGCTCATATGCTTTACTTCTGCAAGAAACGCGTGATTGCCAGCGTAAGCCAATAGGTCCGGAGATATAAAGTCTCCAAAGGGCGTCTTCAGCCTTGGCCCCTCAAACTCTTTATTTTCTTTATTGTTAATATCTTTCTCCAGATGAAAAACAGAACATCCCTTTTTATTAAGCCACCGCCCAACCCTAGCCTCTGCCTCTTGACCAAATTGCAGCTTAGCCTTAAAGCCTTCCATATTATTGCTCAACACTGAACCCCTTATATATTCTTGCCATCCAGCCAAACTCTTTGAAACACCTAAAGAAAGACTCAACACGACTTCCAAAATAAATGAACGCTTGTCCTTGAAGTGGCGGCCCAGTCTTCCCGTCGCCACGAACAAAATTTATACGTCCCGTAGGAAATACAATACCAGAAGCCTCCTGCGCAAAGTCACAGAACCATTTTGTTTCAGTGTTGTTATTTATAAGAACTATTGCTTCTTCTATGTCGCCATTTTTAACGTGCTTTATAAGCTTGTCTCTAAATTTTCCTATAAGATCGGACGAATATGGCGGGTTCATAAACACCTTACCAGACCACGCCCGTGTTAAACCGTCGTCATCTTTGGAATAATACTTGCGAGCCTTAATCGTTTCGTTAGCCTTTGCACAAGAAGCTGGATCCAAGTCTATTTGTCCAAACAAATCCCGTACAGCCTGTATATATTTCTCCGGCGTATACCACTCATTTTCTGAGGAAGCCTGTAGACGATGTGGCCTTGCAATTTCATTATAAACCTTGTTGATGCTCTCTTCGCCACATCTAACCTGTTGTATTTGTTCTGGGGTTGCCTCTTTAAGTATCTTTTCTACTTTATGGATTGTATCATGAGATACATTGGCAGACTTAGCTATTTCTTTCTTTGTATCAATATGACCCTTGTCAGATATCTGACAACCCCCCACCATATTCTCTTTTGCTTTTTCAGCAAGAAGAGGCTTCATTTGTATGGCCAACTCAGCCCGGACAAAAGAGGAAATATTTCGACGACCCAATTGGTTCTTAATTATCCAAAGTTTGACCTCGTCTTCATCATCAAAATACAAATGCTTCTTGCCGTATTGAATACCATGGCGCTCACAGATTTCATGCCTATTATGACCATCAACAAGAATATCGCCCCACATAACCAGCGGATTCCGGCACCCCTCATCCAACACAGACTGCTCAAGCAGACTATATTCTTCATCTGACAGTTTCGGAATTAAGTTTTTAAAATCTTCACGTATAATCATACTTCATCCTTTAAAATGACGGGTACCTCGTAAAAGGAGAGCAAAAACTCAGTACCCGTCATCTCTAAATACAGGCGGTAAGTTAGCATTTCCACCATATACTATTTTATCATATTGCTTGTCAAACTCTTCGCTCGGGCGTTCGTTAGTTTCTATATACGGAAGCGCCTGGCAAAGGTAACGCATAGCATCACAATGATCCGTTGACCAATCTGTTTTGTCTTTATCTATAAACCTCTTGTAAACAGGATCCCAGTCTTTCGAATAATGCTCTAACGCATCAAGCAAAAGACCACACTGCTTCTCATTAAAGAATAGACGCTTAAACGTGTGCCTAACAACCTCTATGCCATCATTTAAATATGAACGCTCAAGAACATCCATCTTGAGCCCAAGCTGCTCTAGGATTTGCAACCTTGTAAGACCACTGCCAAGCTCATGCTTCTTTGCGTCATGTGGAACAAAATGCTTGCCAAATATATAACTCTTTGTCTGAGAATATGAGCGCAACATGCTCACATAATGTGCCAGATCTTCGTTGGTTTTGTGGTAGTGATCTATAATACAAACCTTTCTGCCAATAACCTGGAAAAATATAATCACACTAGGACATCGCCAACCAAGATCCCAAGCCGTGTGGACGCTATAAGCCGAATCGTGCGGCACGTACCCAACACGTCCATCAGCATAAGCTTGCTGCACATACTTAGCATAATACGTTCCAGTATTCGCAATTTCGAAACTACAATAGTACTCTTGCAAAAATGTCTCGTCAGCCTTTTTCTTTTTTTCATCTGCAAGCGCCTGCTCCGTCATATGCCTTGTATCGTCAACGGTCAAAAGAGTGTGATACCATCGGCCAGTTTCATCTTCTTCAGCAAACTTATATAAGTCATAGAAGTTGTTGTGTCCATTTGGCGTAGAAATAAAAATAACCCATCCACCATTACCAGCAAGAATAGGAGAAATAACGGCGCTGTAGGCCTCTGGATGATTAACTCTAGAATACTCTGAAAACACAACACCAACAGGGTTGCCACCACGCAACGTATCGGCATTATCAGCACCAGAAAACTTAATAATACTGCCATTGACCAGCACAATTTTCATTTCGACATTGTTTTTCTTAGCTATAAGTTTTTTGGGTATAAAGTCTAAGAACTTTTCACCGGTTATAAGAATTGAGTCCCAGATATTTTCCCGACACTGTCTTTGTTTAGGGAACAGGTAATAGTAAACGCCGACACGACGAAAAGCTTGTCGCAGCATTATATTGAGCGCAGCAACATCCTTGCCTGCCCTTCTAGGCCAAACAACAACAAGGTTTCGTTTTCCATCGTGTTCTAGAGCATTAATAAGCTCGCGCTGATACCAGCGCGGAGTAAATCCAGCTACTTTTACTTCTTCTCTTGACACTTCTCTTGGCTCTTCCTTTTTCTTCTTACCTTTGCCAAAGCTGCCCCTATTTTTCTGTCAACAGAATCTTCTAACTCAAAAAGCCTGCCCCTAAGTGACATTGTTTTTTCATATAGCAACTTATATTTCTCATAATACTCACTCTCAACTGACTTATAAAGCTTATATGTTATAAGCAAGTCCATGAAAACAAGAAACACTCCAAGTGAAAACAACAATGCAATTGCCATAAAAACCCCTTTCCTTCAAGGCGACAACAAACTGTCCAACAAGTCATACCAAAATACAGCAGATGTTACTATAACTGGCACACCAAAGACAATAAAACTAACAACAAACATACTCAAACTAAAAAACTCAATTCCGATAAAAACAAGGGCTAGCAATACGGTGAATATTACAGAAAGAGCATAAAACCTGCTATCAGAACTCACTTTTCTCCTTTCTCCTTTATATATGTTTCCACGAGTTCCCTCGCTTAATCGACCCAACAATATAATTTTTAATGCCTAACATTCTAGAAATATCGCACTGCCTCATGCCAGACGCAAGCAACCCTTTTACTTTGCGAACAGTTTCTACAGTGGTTTTAGTTAGGTTATCTTTAATCCAACACTTGTGACACACAGATGCTCGCCCAAGCCTTAACACTCCTGGTTGAATCCACTTCCTAAAACCACACTTGCATTCACATTCAACCATCAGCCCCTTGCCTTTCATCTTGTACCTATATAAAACCCTCCATCCTTTATACTGCGGTTTAAGATTGTATCTTCTACACTTGTTGCCAATTATTTTAGACGCACACCTTCTACACCTTATATTACATCCACCCTCTCTTGTTCTTTTACAGTTCAAGTAAAGCACGTCTAATTCTTTTACTGCCCCGCAAACACATCTACATTTAACTCGACGCCTAACATCCCTTTTACCTTTTTTCTTCCCTCCTTTTCTGTAATAAATTATAGGCGCAACTTCTCCAATAACAGTCCACTGCCCAAACTTGTCGCCCGTACTTACTATTACACTTCTTTCTGGACCTTTCATTTGCAGCCCCCTACATAAAGCCTGCGTTCAGAGTTCACATTTCTCCTTTAACAATTAACGCCCAACACAAAACAAGCCACACAAACAGAGAACGTCATCATGCTTCTTCACAGTTTATTATCTCCTCTATCCACTGCACGGCCTCATAAAAATCCGAGAGGCGCCGCCCCCCTAGCTCAAGTTCCGGCGCCAGGATAATTTGCACACCTATATTTTGCCCGCTGTCGTTTGATTCTGCTAAGCTAAGTATAATTGGTTGACTCGCTTTTATTTGCGTGTCATCGAAGTCAGCATAGCGTATGGCAAACTTCTGCTCGCTTTCTTTGGCTATAGAGCAAGAACATTTGCTAGAACGCTCTAGCTTTTCAAAGCAGAAGAAGCAAACAGTATAGGCGTATAACATTCTATTTCCTTAAACGGGATGGCCTAAACATCATTCTTTGTTCTGAACACCCTTTTAAACCAGCCTTTTACTTTTCCCCACAGACTTTTGATACATGGCTTAATATACGCGTCTATTTCTTTACGGAACGCCTTGCCTATTATGGTTGCTCCAAGTGAACCAACAGCGAGTCCAACCTTCCCTTTATGGTTTCCCATTTTGTCACAGACTCTATGGTATGCCCTACTTGCCCTACCACGCACTACAACAGTAGAGTCAGCTGCCACAACGGTTGCTACGGTGAGCAACGAAACAACAAATATTATTTTCTTCATAGTTTTCCTTTATTTAAGCGGTTTCTGTTTCTTCTTTCTTTTCCCTATAATCTTCGAATACAATCTTAATGTCGCGCTCTTTGTTGCCTTCAGCCTGTTCTTTAAGCGCAGCCTTGTCCTTATTTGCCTTGTCCCACTCTTTACTATAGAGGTGAAGCGTGTGAGATAGGGTCTTAGGATCGCAAGTGGCCATTTTCTCTTCACGTCTTAGTCCTATAATTTGCCTGCAGAACGCTGAACGCATTCTAAGGTATTCGTTTTCCTGGAGCCATCTGTCATATGTCCCTGGAGGTACGCCTTTAAGTATTTGGAATTTAACGAGGTGCATAACATTTGGGTGTGTCGCTATGTATTCAACCATCTCGTCTGCGAAGTGTTCTATAATAGCCGGAGTAGCATGTTCACCTGAAAGGAAAAAGGCTTGTTTGTCCGCACTAAAGGTGCTTCCTTCGTATTTTCGACGTTTTTTTCTTTTGGTGTTATTTTTTGGTTTTTCTTTTTTTTCTATTTTCATATGGTTCAGTTGCTCCTTCCGCTGGTACAATTTCTATTTCTACGTGTGGGTCATCGCTGTATATTTTTTCTAGTTTTACATTGTACAGGAGGCAGTCTTTTTTATAAATAAGTCCTCGCGACATTTGGTTGGCGAATCTAAAGAGTTCCACGATTGACACGCGTGCTGGTTTATATTTACAGCTTTTTGGCATATAGAATTTGAATGTTGCTTCGACTGGCTCTTTTATTGGGGCTTCTTCGTGTTGGTTTTCGAGTGAAACCATGTATCGTAGTTTGTTTTCCATGTATGTATTAAGTGGCTGTCGGCCTTCTGTTTCTGATTTAAAGACTCTAACTGGATTCCCTGGAATCCTGAATACATACTTTTTTTTCATCTACATTTTTCTCCTCACTAAATGGCTCGAGCTCCATAAATACGTCATGCTTCGGCGAACAGCCGCACCACACGCCGTCATCTAACGGAAAACATATGCCTGTATCTCTGGCAAAGCTGGCCGCGTCTGCGCTAGGCAAAAGCTTTTCTCCACATAAGTTGCAATAGTGTAATACCTTATATACCACCGTGATCCTTCAGTTGTCTACATTTTGTCGACATCTTGTTTCTCCTCAGGCTTTTTCTTTTTCGCTTTCTTTTATAATCTCATCTATTTTTTTGCCTACAAGCTTGCTGACGCTTGTTTCTTTCAGCAGCGCAATAAGCTTAAGCTGTCGATGTGTTTGCTTATCTAAGTATATAGTTGTTTGCTTTATGTTTTTAGCCTGCACTTTTCCTCCTAAAAGTAATGATCTTATCTTACAAATACAATGTAACACACTTATACATAGGTGTCAACATTTTAATGTTATTATGTTTTGTGGTCATCTATGTCTACTTCCTTAAAGTAATAGGTTGAGAATTTATAAACAGGAGGACATAGGTTCTTCCACTTTGCGTGCATTTCCTTGAGCCCGGCTATATTAACACGCCCTGTCCTTAATGCTTTTTTAAGTTCTTCAACTGGATCAAGATCTTTACGTCTCTTGTCATCTTGGGTTAGTTTGGGGTTTGGGTCTTTTCTACACGGTCCAACGTTTTCTTCGATATCTTCCTGATCTATTGCCTGGTCAGGATACTTATATTCTTTGCCGTGCTTCCAATAAGTAAGTCCTTCGTTAAATATTACACTTCTACCACTAGTTTTGTTACCCTTCTTTGTATTGCTATTGCTCTTAGAATTGCCTTTCATGTTTTTATATAGGTCTCTCACTGCTATCGTCACATCGCCTTTAAAGAGCTCACTTTTTTCCGTAACAGGTGTCTCTTTAGAAAACGTGATATATTCAGCCATCCTCGACCACTCTATTGACTCGCCAAGGTCTCCTGCCATGTAATAGCAAATACCATAAAAGACACTGTATGGGTTTCTAGGCATGTCCTTATAATCTTTCAGCATTCTTTTGTTAGCATAATTTATTACTTTTTCACTGAAAGGGGTGAGTCTGATTTTTCCTGCCTGCGTAAGGCGTAGATGCCTAAGACTATACTCGATTGCATTTGAAAACCTCATTATACTTCTCCCTCTGATAAGTTCCTTTTTTTAACGCCATTATACTTCCTGTTTGCTTTTACTCTTATCAGAATATAACATTATGCAATTATAATTGCAAGCTTTTTTATTTATTTTTAGTGAGGAGGGGGCGTTCCCCCCGACGAGCGTCCCTGGAGAGGTGGGGAGCATTTTTATACATAAAAAATGGAAATGCGACGCCACCCTCTCTTTGTTTTATTAAATGTATTTGTTAAAGCAAGTGGGAGAATTTACGATAATTACACATATAGAAACAATTTATTCCTCTACGAATGAGAGAATAGAGTCCTCCTTAAAGAGGCTAAGATTTCTTAACAATACAAACTTAACTTATAGCTACTTCTGTAAAACTTATAAACTTTAATTTATACAAACGCAAAATAAAGTTTTTATTTCTTTTTCGGGAAAAAAAACGTTTATATTGCTAGAACCTGTCGAAGTCTTGATGCAAGAAGTTAAAGCCACGAAGTCAAATGCAAGAAGCTTTTTAAGAGACAACCTATAAATGTTAATTACTTACTCGCTACGCTCGTAAGTATGACAGGACTTATCCAGGTGTCAAGCTTTTTTTGTAACTAGTCTATATGTATTAAAAATGCCCTATGTGTAACAACGCATACTTGACACATATATATAAGGGTGCTAGTATAGCAAAGAAGACAACTTATAACCAAAAGGAAGACCGTGACAAATATAGAAAAGGCTATTATAGGGTTTGCTGTTGTGTCCGTCTGCATAGTACTTATACAACACAAAGCTTCCATAGCTCTTATAATATTATTAATGCTTATAGGACTGCTTGCCGTTAATGGCCTTAAAATATTACTGATACTGCTGCTGCTAACAAACCCAATAGGATGGATCATATTATATGTATGGCATAGGTGTGAAAACTAAAATAACTTGGACTGTCGACAAATAGTCGACGGTTCCCTATCCCATAAGCAGCACAACCCGACAGCCAACGCATCGGTAGTGTCGTCCTTAAGACCATTGGTCTCTATACCAGGAAAGAACCGCACTACCAAGTTAGCTACCTGCTCCTTAGAAGCACCACCGGACCCAGTAACCGACTTCTTAACGTCCCTAGGGGTAAACTCCCTTAGAGTTACAGAGCGTTGCCCCGCAATCAAATACAATACCCCCCTGAGATAACTCAACTTGCCATAGGTAGACACAGACTTCCCTAAAAAAGGGACCTCTATAGCCATATCCGTTATGCCATGCTCTTCAACCTTAGAAACAAAAAAGTCATTAAAAGAAACTATGCGATCAATCAACGGCTTAGAACCAGACATACTCCAACAACCATAATCCAACAACTGAGTACGCTTACCACCCCGCTTTAAAACCCCGTACCCCGAACACCGAGTGCCCGGGTCAATAGCCAACAAAACCACAACCTTCCCCTTTAAGTAAAAAAAGTTTAAACCCAATAACCGCACCCAGAGCATATAATAAAATTAATTTAAAAAAAAAGTAAAAAAAGACTTGACACGTTTATATAAGTGTGCTATAGTATTTATGTAAGTTGAAAATGTAGTTAGTCCAATAACCAAAAGGAAGACAAAATGGAACTAAGAGAACAAATCAAAGAACTAGACAGAACAATAGAGGCACTCGTAGCCGCTAATGCACCAGACAAAGTAGTCGGCAGCCTAGAGTTAAAAAGACAAAAACTAATTAAAGCCCTAGAAAACGAAAATAGTACTAAAAAAGAAGAAGCTGCCGACACTAACGAACAAAGCAAGCTAGAGCTAGAACTAGAAAAAATAGACGAAATGCTAGCAACAACAAGCAAAGACATGAACCACTCAACAGAAAAGTTTATGGAACTCATAAAACAGCGCTTCGCTATAGTAGACAAGCTAAAGGGCGTAAAACAGGCAAAACCAAACCCAGTAATAGAAGAAAACCTTAAAAAACTAGACGAACGCGATGAGGAGTTCATCAAAAAAATGAGATTGCTTGGCAATCGACTAAACTCTACTCTCTCCGTGAAGTGTCCAGTGTGTGAAACAAAATACTGGACACTAAAAAACCAATGCGTACAGTGTTGTAGCTCTATATGCGAAGAAGAATATGAACTGCACATAGTAAGAGGAGCTGAATAATGGAAACAGAACAACAACCAAGAATATACAATCCATTTGCAGTACCACTCAGAAGTAAAAAACTGGACAAATTCATAAGTGCCCTCTCGAAAATGCAGGGCGAGTACCAGTCAGTAACAGCAAACAAAATAAACCCAGCATTTAAAAGTAAATATGCAGACCTAGATGCCATACTAGAAGAAGTGCGGCCACTAATAGCAGCAAATGGGTTCTGCCTGTCTCAAACAGAAGAATGCTGCGATGGCGCCACATACCTAAGGACGGAACTATTGCATACAAGCGAGCAGTTTAAAGCGTCTCTCGTTAAAATAGTGCCAGACAAACAAACCAACCAAGGTTATGGATCCGCATTAACCTACAAAAAACGCTACTCAGCTGCAACCATACTAGGAATAACCGTAGACAGCGACCCAACAGATGACGATGGAGAATATGGACGAAGAGCCACAGAGAGAAAAGAATACAAACCAAGCGGGACAACACCAGTGAAAACAGTAAAACATCTCTCAGAAAACGAAATAGAGTTTATAGAAAAGAACCTAGAGGGGCACGAAGACATAAAAAGAGAACTGCTTAAACTCCTTAAAGTGAAAACATTAAAAGAGTGCCCCAAAGACATGTTCGATACGATAGTTGAATTTATAGACGCAAAAATTAAAGAAAAGAGTCTTCCTTGAGGACTACTACATTCCTTCTTACGCTCAGAGGGCCCACATGGGCCCTCCTTTATTTAAACTTGATAAACACCGTTTAGCTGAAAATGAGAGCCGTTGTTATAGTTTGCGTGAGTTGTGCTAATCATAACTGAACCGGTGTGTGACGATTGCCATAAAAGTATCTCATCAACACTTACTCCAGTATCTATAGTTGCATTTACCATATTATAATTAGCATTCAAGGTAACAAGCAAAGTTGGAAGCGTGTAAAAATTAGTGCCATTAACAACAGACGCAAAAGGCAGCGTAGAAACAACCGCATTCCCAGTCGACGATCCCTTATTCGCAATATCTATATCTATAAATATCCAACAAAGATTGCCTATTTTTACGTAGTTACCAACCTGCTTATTATAGGTCATACCAACAGAGGCGCCTCCAAACGAAAGCGTGGGGGTAAATGAACCGATCTCCTGTGTAATGCCACCTGGAGCACTTAAATCTATAGAATTAGGAGCATTAGTTATAGTTACAGAAGCATCACTTGATGTAATATTAGCCCAGGCAGGCGTATTTCCGGTAGAACCTATTATTATCTCTCCATTGTTTCCCTTTGAGGCACTTAAAACACCTGTATTGTCAGACTGCACAACACCCTCACCAGGGTCATCAAGATTAACAGTAACGGAACTGCCAGCTGCTGCAGTATTTATATTAAGGCCACCTAATATACCAAGCGCACCAACGCCACTAGGCGTAGCTGTACCAACATCAGCTATAAAAGAAGAAGCTAATCCACTGTCGTCAACATTGATTATTACTGTACTACCCGCACCCACGGTAGATGCCCGTGTGCCACCCAACAAATTAAGAATATTACCAGCCGGAGATGCACTGCCAGCGTCTGCCACAAACGTTGTAGGAACAGTAGCCGCAGCCTCTAAATTAAGAGAGTTGGCACCAGGGGTAAAGACAATAGTGCCACCAGCGGAAGTCAATGAAGTCCACGCCGGATCCGCCCCAGTCGCACCAATAAGCAACTCTCCACCTTGCCCAACAGGCAACGACTTTAGGGCACCACTTGCAACACCAACAACTACCGCATGCTCAGTTGCACCTATAATCTCTGTCGGATCTGTTATATTAAGTGGCAATCCAAACGCTGCACCAGGATCTACAACATAAATTTGTGACATACTTTCTCCTATTTCTTTTTGCCGTCATAGTCCTTTTGAATGTCAGGAACCTCTTGCGTGTCAGGACTCAAGTCGACATCATATCCTGTTTTGTCTTTTATAATCTTCTCTGCTATTTCCTCAACAACGTTGTCAGACTTTTTAAATATAAACCTAGAAGCAACACCAACAACAACCGCAGCAGAAACAATAATAATACCAATCAGCTTAATCATACTACCTCCTTAACTTCTAGTTCTCTCGCGCTTCTATCCTTATAGTCCTTCTGCGAGAACACTAACTGTGCAAAGGCATCTTTATCTGTTGGAATAGATTTCACACCATTAGCAGCTAATTTTGGCTCCCATTCAGCCTTTAATCTCTTAAAGCATTGCTCATATTTATGATTAATTACGTAAAAAAGACGACGCTTTATATCATCTTCAAATGTTTCTGATTTAATGTCATTTTTTAAAACACTCTTTTGAGTTTCTGTAAGCTCAAAAAGATCTTGTCCATCGATTTGTATTATCATAATTCTTCCTTTAACAAACTAGAACACCACTAAAACCTGTGTATTGATCAGTTGCTGCGCCAAACAAGTCTACAACCTTGGCACCATTATCTATAGTACCAGTAACCGTTGCTGTATCGGATACATCCATATCTGCAATAACTGATATATTAACTTGAAAATTTGTTCCACTACTTGTTTGAGCATATGGATTTCCTGTTTTAAATTCGTACGTACGATTACTGGTAACTATCTTTATATTTCCAGCTGTATGAGAACTTGTTATACCCTGAAAGAATACGCTTGTACATAGAAGGTATCTTCCAGTAGCTGGAGCTGCGAATGTGTCTGCGGAAAAATCACTCCCCTGATCAAATATTTCTGAATTAAAATCACATGTAAACTCTGTAGAATCTCCGGTCACATTCAAGTCACCAGCAGTATTTGTCGCAAAAAAAGCTGGCTGATTAGTCATTCGAATAATTCCGTTAGCATCTACTTCAAAAGGTGCCGTTGTGAACGCAGATCCTGCTTCTATCTTAAACTTGTCTCCATCACTGTCATCTACTCCAATGATATACTTTCCTACAGTGTTTATATTAAGCTGTACAAAAGAATCTCCTGATGCTCCAGGATCGACTGTAAGGCTTCCTGATTTATTGTTTATAGAATTAATTGTTGCCATATACTTTCCCTAACAAACTAAACATCCCGATATCTGCGTATAAAGATCTGACGATCCTTCAAGATCTGCAACCTTAGTTCCGCTATATACATTAATCTGAAATGTTGCCGTATCCGAGGCGTCCATATCTGCAAGCGTAGCAAAACAAACCGATGAGTATTCATTGCTTGTCGACAACGCGTACGGATTATATGCATACGTATTATAGTGCTGCCTATTACTAGTAACAATCTTGCAAATTATCTGTGTGTGGCTCGATGTAAGTCCAATAACATTTGTATAATAGCTTAATAAGTACCGCCCGGTAGTTGGCGCTGTAAATGTACCATTCGTATTAAAATCAGAGTTTTGGTCAAATACCTCAGTCAAGGCTGTGCTGGTACCAATTGTGTACCATGCACTTGCTCCAACAACATTAGCATCAGTAGAAGCTAAGTACGCAAGGAATGCAGGTTGTAGCGGAGCAGTAATTTCTCCGTTTTCTGTAACAACATATGTATCATTTGAGCCAAGTGCTGAGCCCTGACTTATTTTGAACTTGTCCAAATCATCATCATCAACACCAATCCTAAACTCTCCGGTACCATTTATATCAAATTGGATAAATGAATCACCAGACGCTCCAGGATCTATTTCAAGATTGCTGCCACTATTGTTAATAGAATTTATTTTTGACATATTGCCCCTAACATACTAATTTTCCACAAAAATTTGTTGCGGCAGCATTTGATATCACATCGACAGTCTTTGTTGATCCGCTTACGGTTACCACTATTGTTGCAGTGTCAGATGCGTCCATATCAACGAGCGCACATATTCTTAAGCTTATATCTCCAGAGGCATCCCAAACCGAAGGATCACTAATTCCAGATATCCAGTCTCTGTTGCTCGCATCAATCTTTATTTCTGCAGACGTATGTGATCCTATATCATTAAGTTGTAACATCGCGCTAATCCAATAGCGTCCTAATATAGGTGCTGTGAAAGTTCCGTTTGTATTAAAGTCAGAATTCTGATCGAACACCTCTGTTAGTGCGTTTCCAGATCCAAGTGTAAATGCTGTTCCGTCTCCTGTTACAGACGTGTCTGACGTTCCTAAGTAAGCTAAAAATGCAGAATTAAGAGGCTGTGTAATTTCTCCAGATGACGTAATTACCAGAGTATCGTTTACTCCGAGTGCTGATCCCGCAGATATTTTAAACTTGTCAGAATCATCATCGTCAACGCCAATCCTAAACTCACCTGTTCCATTGATATCAAACTGAATAAATGAATCCCCAGAAGCTCCTGGGTCGACCGTGAGTTGACCAGTAGCATTATTTATCACATTTATTTTAGCCATAGCACCTCCTATACAACAGTTAGGTTACCTGTTGGAATTCCAACAAAATCAGTATCTGTAACAGTACACTTCAGCCTAATACAATCATACTGCGTTGTAGAAGCAAGTGATCCACCTACGCCAGTTGTTGTGCTAGAGCCAAGAATATGTATTGTTTGCCCTGCGTTCTGAGCTATTGACCACCCATTAGCAGAATTTCCCCACACTTCTATGACATCACCAACAGCCGCGGCCGCTGGAAGCGTGTAAGCAACAATGCCAGCACCACGATTAGTTGTATACTCTGTGTTTACAGCCATTGCTTGGGCTGCGCCAGTTGCGTCTACACGGTCCATAGGAGCAGCACCAGCTATCGAGCCAAGCTGCCCATTGGAGTCAATAACAACGGTGCCATCTACACCACCAGAAGGAGTAGTGTTATATATGCCAGCTATGAAGCACTTATCTTGTTGCTTATTACCAGTTCCCTGGGTGCCAAGACGAATGGTGTTGTTGTCGCCTGCGGTGCCTGTATTTGATATGCAAATATTATCACTATCATTTGTTGTAAGCGCATTTCCAGCGCCGGTTCCTATTCCAATATTATAGTCACCGCTAACAAGTGCTCCCAGTGCACCGTGCCCAACGCCAATATTATAGTCGCCAGTTGTTATCAATTGTCCAGCAACCCTTCCAACAAGCATATTGCCACTGCCAGATGTAATCGCGTTTCCTGCCTGAGTTCCAATTGCTGAGTTATAATCACCATCTACAAGATTTTGCAGCGCCTGGTATCCTAATGCTGTATTTGATATTCCAGTTGTACAATCTGTTAGCGCCTGCGATCCTATGGCCATATTGAAATTACCAGTAGTCAGCGCATCTAAGGAATCATAACCAACAGCACTATTGTTCTGACCGGTCAGAGTTCCATTTCCAGAACTTCCGCCAACAAATACGTTATTGGTACCATACGCATGAAAAAATCCAACGCTATTAAACTCTATAACGCCCTCAGTTAATGCAGCATTAGTCGTAGGAAGATTAAGATTTCCAGCTGATATTGTCGCATCTCCAGTTGTTACAGTTAGCCCGGTACCAGCTGTTACAGAACCAGGAAATTGTGGGCTAACAAGACTTAGGTCCTGGTCACACATGGTAATCGTACGAGTTGTTCCTGTTGTTATAGTAGATGCTTCAAATGCTATTTTTTTTGTATTGTCGCCATCATCCTTTACCCTAAATACATTATCAACAAACTCATTGCCCCCGCCAGCACCAGTTATGGTTACAGTAGCGCCAGCTCCAGATGTAGAAACCGTACCGGCACCAGCTATCGTAATTGTGCCGCTACTACCAGTGGCGTTTCCACTATCTGTTGCATAGGTTGTTACAACCTCATCCATATCAATGTCGCGATCGTCCATTGTAATGGTGCGAGTTGTAGATCCTGATATACTAGAACATTGAAACGCAAGCCTCTTGCTATTGTCTCCATCGTCATACACTCTAAACAGACTGTCATCAAAAGTGTTTCCACCTGGCGCAGCAGCTGTTGAGCCAAGCTGCCCAGTAGCGTCTATTATAACTGTTTCGGTTGCGCCAGCAGGGGTAACTCCATAGATACCAGCAATATTACATCTATTTTGTTGGCCAGCACCACCCCCCTGTGTTCCTAGACGAATAGCATTGTCTTCTCCGGCAAAACCATCATTTCCTATGAGAATATTGCTTGAATCTCCAATTGTAATTCCAGAGCCAGCGTTTGGCCCTATTGCTATATTGTAACTACCAGTTGTTATTAAAGGAGATGATCCAGTTCCAACTGCAACATTGTAGTCGCCTGTTGTTAGAACCTCTAAAGCCTCAATGCCTATAGCAACATTACCTATACCAGTAGTAAGATTCTCTAGCGAAGAACCACCAATTGCAGTATTATCGTCGCCAGCCGTAAGACTAGAAAGCGTCAATACGCCAATACCGGTATTGTTTCCGCCTGTGTTTATTCCATTCCCACTGTCTGGCCCTATGAACAGATTGTCAACACCATAAGCATGAAAATATGAGGTCGCACCAACTTTTATAACGCCCTCAGTAAGAGCCGCATTTGTCGTTGGAAGATCAAGATTGCCAGCCAAAATGTCAACATCGCCAGCCGTTGCAACTAGCCCAGTTGCAGCAGTTACGAGCCCAGGAAAAGAGGGATTTGTAAGATCAAGGTCTTGATCACACATTGTTATAGTACGCGTATTGAATGTTGTTATTTGATCAGCCTGAAAGGCAATCTCTTTTGTATTATCTATATTGTCGTAAACTCTAAATAAATCATCTTGAAAGTCCGTCTGATCAGCTGCGTCAATAGTTATTGAGCCTGCCCCGTTTGTAATATTAATATTTGTTCCAGCAGTAATTGTTGCAATAACAGGGTTTACACCTGTAGAACCTATAGGAATCTCTCCATCATTTGCAGCCGCAAGCGATGTAAGAGCACCTGTAGCAGCACCAACAAGCAACGCATACTGTGTTGCACCTGTAAGCTCAGTTGGGTCTGTAACATCAAGCGGCAAGCCAAGTGCAGTAGCCGGAGATACTATTATTTGCGACATAACATAACCCCTATATTAAGAGACAAAATTATACATTGAAGAAAGAATAACGGAGCCACTTGTAGCAGCAGCACCGGCAAGCTGCTTAACATAAAACGTTGTGCCTTTCGGCAACTTTATACCGTTTGTCGCACAATCAAGAACAACCGCACCGCCAGCCGCTACTGGAAAATGATCGTCAATTCCATCTGTGCTAATCCACACGTCAATGTCTGTGAAATTGTTAACCATAAAATAACGTGGAGCATTTGTTAACGTTCCGATAGCAGCGTAAGCCGCCCCTATGCCACCAAATGCAAGCTGTTTTGCGTCTTCAAATCTTCCTGTTTCAGGATTTATTGTAATATATCCGCTCATTACTTAGCCCCTTTCTTTTTAGCACGCTTCCCAACAGATCCACGCTTTGCAGCTTTTGAAGCCTCGCTTAGCGCAATAGCAATTGCCTGCTTGCGGCTTTTAACTTTTTTCTTACTTTTACCAATATTAAGATCTCCAGCTTTAGCCTCTTTAAGAACAACATCCATTTTCTTTTTAAATATTTTCTTCTTCTTTCCTTGTTTAGGAACTTTTATTTTTTTTGCCATGACAAACCTTTACAGTAAAATAACTAGTTACATGTATCAGGCTATAACAATAAATTTTTAAGAAGAATATATAAAAATACCCCCACAGCATTTCAACTGCAGGGGCAATCCTGAAAAAGCCAAATCTTTTATGCAGCTATAATCCAGAACGTAAGAATAATATTACCATTCACAGCTGCTGCACCATCGTTGGTACATTGTACGGTGAATGAACCTGCAGCCGGCTTAATTCTATTTACCGTAAGCTGTGCATCATTGCTACCAAGTGTAGACACACTTGCCAATATAGCTGAACCAGTTGTGCAAACACTGTTTGTTACTGTAAGCGTTATACTTGCAGCTGCTGCAGTTGTTTGGCCTGTGTATGTAGCTACACCAACGTTTGCATTAATGGTTACAGACGTTCCAGCATTTGTTGCTGTTGATGGTGTCATCGTAACAATACCAGCAGCAGAGATATCTACACCGCCTGTTCCAGCCTGCACAGTTGTTGAACTTGTTGTGTTGGTTGAGCCTAAAGTTAGATCTCTAGCCGCAGCTCCGGTACAAATATTAACAGCTTGTGCGTCGGCATCTGATCCTACATTCAGCGCACCACCTGTTGAGTTTATAGAAACAGCACCTGTAGCGTCAACGTCCACTGTTCCAGTTGAAGTAATTGAGGTATTTCCTGATCCACTCTGCACAACTGTTGCTGACGCACCTGTAGTTGAACCCAAGGTACAAGTCTTAGCTGCTGCGTCTGCCCCGAGCGAAACTGCGCCTGTTCCAGTAGCAACTGTAAACGCGCCATTTCCGCCAGTTACAGTCATTCCGCCTGTACCATAATCAACATCTATTCCACCTGCAGCATCTGAAGCGTCTATTATGATAGAGTTAGCTGCTGCAAGTCCAGCATCAAGCGTAATACCACCAACATCAGATATCAAACCTACTGATGCAACGCCAGTTCCTTGGTCAGAGTGCAATCTCAAAGTTTCACTTGTTCCACCGTTTGTATGGAGGTAAATTGCGTCCGCAGCATCCTCTGTTGCTGTTACAGTTACTGAGCCACCTGTTGCATCTAATGCAAACCCATTCGTGCCACAGTCTACATCTATTCCGCCTGCAGCATTTGAGGCATTAATATTTATAGCATCAGCTGAGGCCAGGCCAGAAGAAATTGTTACACCACCAACATCAGAAGCAACTTCCACAGAAGCAACACCGGTTCCTTGGTCAGAGTGAATTTTAACGGTTTCCGAAACTCCGCCATTTGCGTGTAGGTAAATAGCATTCGCCGCATCTTCAGTTGCGCTCACTGTTACAGAACCACCAGTTGCCAATACATCTATGCCATTTGTTCCTGCATCAATATCAATTCCACCCGCAGCATCTGAAGCAACTATATTTATCGCATCTGCTGAAGCTAAGCCTGAGTCCATGGTAATTCCACCAACATCTGACTCTAGTCCAATAGAAGCAACACCAGTCCCTTGATCTGCATGCAATCTAATTGTTTCTGATGTTCCACCATTTGCATGTAGATAGATAGCATCTGCGGCATCTTCTGTAGCTGTTATAGCTGTTGAGCCAAGAGTTGAATTGAGTGCTATTCCACCAGATCCAGACTGAATAGTTGTTGTCGAAGTTGTATTTGTACTTCCTGCAGTAAGCGTTCTATTCGCAGCTCCCGTAGAAATGTTAACAGCCTGTGCATCAGCGTCATTTCCAACGTTCAAAGCGCCACCGGTTGAATTAACAGAAACAGCGCCAGTTGAATCTATATCAATAGTTCCATCTGATGCGGTTGTTATATTTCCTGAGCCAGCATTTAAAACCAACCCTGCCGTTCCGCCAGTTGCCCCAATTGTTGTAGTTCTATTACCAGCAGTAGAAATATTCACATTTTGATTTACTGCATCATTTGCTATAGAAATTACGCCTCCAGAAGAATTTAATTCTAATACTCCTGCTGCGTCAGCCAATATAGCATCAGTAGATGTTATTGTTACATCTCCTGTTCCAGACTGAATAACCGTCGAAGCCGTTG
>Ga0180433_10001712_pt1 | contig 36191 bp, 25 predicted proteins | sample SS_ome_8_FD_132980 | JGI IMG/M metagenome (GOLD analysis project Ga0180433, IMG submission 132980) | Hypersaline lake sediment archaeal communities from the Salton Sea, California, USA - SS_1_D_1 metaG | ecosystem: Environmental > Aquatic > Non-marine Saline and Alkaline > Hypersaline >... | reverse complement strand
GGGCGATCCATCATGACCGATTCGATCCACCCACAGAACAACCGCGAACGCAAGCCGAAGGTCGTCGAAGCACCTTTCACCGGGCCGCAATTATTACGCGACCCAACCTATAACAAAGGGGCAGCCTTTACCTCTGAAGAACGCGACCAGCTCAAGCTACGCGGGTTGTTACCCCCCAACCAACTCAGTATCGAGAAACAGGTCGCGCTCGAGCTCGAACACCTCCGCGCCAAGAGCGACGATCTCGAAAAGTTCATCGGCCTGACAGCCTTGCAGACCCGCAACGAAACATTGTTCTATCGACTCCTCATGGAGAACATGAAGGAGCTACTGCCGATCGTCTACACGCCGACGGTCGGACAAGCCTGCCAGCGATACAGCCACATTTTCCGCCAGGCCAACGGGCTCTGGATCACACCGGACGACGGTGACCGCATACCTGATCTGCTGCGAAACGCACGCCAAAAGGACGTTCGACTCATCGTGGCCACCGACAACGAGCGAATTCTCGGGCTGGGCGATCAGGGCGCGGGCGGGATCGGTATTCCGATCGGCAAGCTCTCTATTTACACCGCAGCCGCCGGGATCCACCCGTCACATTGCCTGCCAATCAGCTTGGATGTCGGCACCGACAACGCCGAACTCCTCAACGACCCCATGTACATGGGCTATCGTCATCGGCGTTTGCGAGGCGAAGCTTATGAGCAATTCATCGAAGCATTTGTCGACGCCGTCCTTGAAGTCTTTCCCCGAGCACTTCTGCAATGGGAGGACTTTCATAAGGGAACAGCCCTGATGCTCCTGGACCGCTACCGCAAACGCATCACGAGTTTCAACGACGACATCCAGGGAACCGCCGCGGTCGCCCTGGCGGGCATCCTGGCTGCGATGCGCATTACCGGGCAATCGCTGGCGGATCAGCGGATCGTCTACGCGGGCGCGGGTGCAGCAGGGATCGGTATCGGACGATTGGTCGCGACGGCCATGAAACACGCTGGCTGCGATGAGACCCAGCTCCATCGCGCCCAGGTGTTTACGGATAGCCAAGGTCTAATCTACCAGGGACGCCCAATCACAGCCCCTCATAAAGCCGCCTTTGCGATGAACACAACAGCAATGGCGGAGTACGGCTTCAAAGACGAGGGCCACTTCGACCTGCTCGAGGTCGTTCGTCAAGTCAAACCCACGGTCCTGATTGGAACCAGTGCATCGGCTGGCCTGTTTCGTGAGGAACTCATTCGCGAGATGGGACACTGTACCGACCGGCCGATTATCTTCCCACTCAGCAACCCGACATCCAAAGCTGAATGTACCCCAGCTGAAGCCATCCAATGGACCGATGGGCGAGCCATCGTCGCCACGGGAAGCCCCTTCGCGCCAGTGGACCACGAGGGCAAGATTCATCAAGTCGGCCAAGGCAACAACGCGTTCATCTTCCCCGGGGTAGGCTTGGGGTGCATCTTGTCCGAGGCACGCGAAGTGACCGATACCCTCTTTTTCAAGGCCGCCCAGCGATTGGCCGACAGTGTAACACGCGATCGCCTCGACAACGGTGCCGTCTACCCCGATCAGACGATGCTTCGCCACGTTAGCCGTAGCATCGCCATCGATGTCATCCGCGAAGCACGCCGAGAAAACCTCGGACGATTAATCCCCGACGACGCCATTGAGCAACTCGTCGACGATGCCATGTGGTACCCCGACTATGCCACGTATGTTGCCCAAAACGATGTCCCGTAATATCTCCCACATGCGAATGTCGATTCCCCGTACGTTTCAGCGTACCGCGCCGCGACAGCAAAGACGACAGGACGCCCAGCAACAAGAGCGCGCAAAGAAGGGCCAAGCTCAACCCCCCTCACGCGAAGTTGAGCCAGGCCCCGTTTACACAGTCGCCACTGCTTGACTTCTTGCGTTTACAGATGCGTGCCGATGAACGCGGCTGCCCCCTCGACGGTATCGACGGCAAGGGCGGCATCCTCGTCCATTTCAATGCCGAACTCCTCTTCAAACGCCGCAACCAGCTCGACGCTTTGTACGGACTCCGCACCAAGATCAAAAACGAAGTTGGCGCTCGGCTCGATGGATTCGGGATCCAGGTTCAACACACGGGCCGTCACTTTAATGACCCGTTCCACAATATCCTTGTCTGCCATCTAACTAATCTCCAACGAAGTTGCCAAAGGCGGACCATCTTCTTCTGGCCCTTAACCGAAACACAAAACCCTTGACGAGATAACGTGCGCTATCGTCGCACATCTCCCAGAGCAAGAGAACAACCGCCCGCCCATCCAGAGGCAGGCGGGCAGTCTAGCCATTTCCGAGCCGAATGCGAACATCGGCCACGTGACATCCCTGACCGGCAGGATGCACGATGAGCGGGTTGATATCCAGTTCCGCGACGCGCGGAAAATCGTCGACCAACTGGGAAAGCCGCTTGAGTGCATCCTCAATAGCCGCCACGTCGCTGGGGGCCTCGCCGCGCAGCCCCTGCAAAACCGACGATGCGCGCAGCTCACCGATCATACAGCGGGCACCCGCCTCCCGGATCGGTACCACGCGGAACGTCACATCTTTGAACGCCTCGACATAGATTCCGCCGAGCCCAAACATCAAAACATGCCCGAAAACGGGATCCCGGCTCGCCCCCAGAATCACCTCCTTGCCCGCAGGAATCATCTTCCGAACGAGGATGCCATGAATATCCTTTTCTTCAAGGTGGGCGAGCAAATGGTCGCGCATCGCATTGTAAGCGCTGCGAACTTGGTCCCCGTTCTGCAAATTCAGCGCGACCCCCTTCATCTCAAATTTGTGGATAATTTTCGGGGCAACGACCCGCAGCACGACAGGATAGCCAATGCGCTCTGCGGCTGCGACCGCTTCGTCGGCCGTTTGCGTGAACTTGTAATCGACCAGCGGAAAACCGTAGGCACCGAGTATTTTCAATGACTCAACTTCGGTGAGATAGCCTTCCGGTGCCTTGTCGACAATGGACGCCACAACGTCGCGGTTTACCTCATACTGCTTGACCGTCGTTCTTTCACGATTGAGCCAACGGCGATATTTCACCGCGTCGCACATCGCGTCACACGCCCATTCAGGAAGAATGTAGTGTGGAATACCTTCATTCTGAAGCAGTTTAATACCCGAAGCGACATCCTTGGCGCCCATGAAGGAGCAGACCAGCGCCTTGCCGGTTTGTCGGCAACGCTTGTGAACATCACAGACGGCCTCCGCGATCTCCTCAATATTGGTCATCGACTGCGGCGTCAGAATAACCAGTACCTGGTCGACGTTGGGATCATCAAAAACCGCTTCAAGGGCGGCAACATAACGGTCGTCACGGGCATCACCGATCAAGTCGATCGGGTTCTTGAGATTCGCGGTGGCGGGTAAAGGTTTCTTCAGCTTGGCGGTTGTGTCCGGCTCGAACTTGGCCAACTCCAAACCACGCTCGATGGCAGCATCGGTCGCCATCACACCCGGGCCGCCCGCATTCGTCACGATCGCAATACGGTTGCCCTTGGGCAGCGGTTGGTAAGCCAGCACCTGGGCCGTGTTGAACATCTCCTCGATCGAAGCGGATCGAATAATCCCAGCCTGCTCAAAAACCGCGTTGCAGACGACCTCGGAAGCAGCCAACGCCCCCGTATGCGACTGAGCCGCAGCAGCTCCAGCAGCCGTTCGCCCCCCTTTGATCGCCAGGATCGGCTTGGGATTACCATTCTCACCGGTGATCTCCCGCGCGACTTCGATCAGCTCCTTGCCCCGCCGAATCTCCTCCAGATACAACAGGATGACAGAAGTCTGCGGATCCGTCGCAAGGAACTTGAGTAAATCGACTTCGCCGATGTCGGCCTTGTTACCCAAACTGACGAACTTGGAGAAGCCAATATTCTTGCCTTGGGCGTAGTCCAGGACGGCCGTACACAACGCCCCGCTCTGCGAAAGAAACGCAATGTTCCCTTCCGCCGGCATCGCCCGGGCAAAACTTGCGTTCAATTGAACGTCCTTCTCTGTGTTGATGACGCCCAGACAGTTGGGCCCGATGAGCCGCATGTTGTGCTCAGCCGCAATCGCCTTGATTCGTTCTTCGCGAACCAACCCCTCTTCGCCGACTTCTCGAAAGCCGGCCGAAATGATGATGGCCGCTTTGACGCCCTTCTCGCCGCACTGCCGTAGCGCCTTCTCGCAAACGCGCCCCGGAAACACCAACACCGCCAAATCCACCGGGTCGGGTATGTCGAGCACGTAATCATAGGCACGCACCCCCGCGATGTGCTGCCGACGCGGCGCCACGGGGTAAACCGTACCGTTGAAACGAGCCGACAAGAGATTGACGAAGATATCGTGAGGAACCGTTCCTGGCGTACCAGTCACTCCAAGTACGGCAATCGACCGGGGCCGAAAAATATGCTCGATTCCATCCATGGAAGCGTCCTTACGTGAAGCAAGACCCTTCCCTGCTGCTTCTGTTGGCGTCATTACAGTCCGCTCGCTTTCCTATCTGTATTCGACTTGAGAAATAGACAACAAACGACAACCTCGCCACGTCGCCGAAGCCGAGCCGCCGCTTCCCCCACGGTGGCCCTTATCATACGGCCACCACCTCAGGTGCGCCACTACTTCTTATACTTGGCACACAACTCCGGCAAATACACCCGCACTTGCTGTTCGAGTTCCTCGTCACTGATCGCCGTCAACCGCCCCTGGGTGTTGTATTGATCCATGATCCATTTCTGGATCTTGAAGATCTGGGTCAGCTTGACCTCGTCGGCCGTTCCCTTCGTACCCAGAAAATCGTTGACCCAAACCGCGATGCCGTCGGTACCGGTCTTGTCCGTAATCGCGACGCGAGGCGGACGATCCAGCAAAGCCGTCGTATCCATAATGTTGTAGATGCGCTCATCCCGTCGCAATCCACCGGCATGAATACCCGCACGCGTCGTGTTGAAGTGCTTACCGGCAAAGGGGTAGTTCTCGGGAATGGGGAAACCGATACCCTGCATGTAACTCGCCATCTCCGTAATCATCCGTGTTTCCATGCCGCAGAGGTCGCCCTTCAATGCGATGTATTCCATGACCGCACTTTCCAACGGCGGATTCCCGGTACGCTCACCATACCCAAACATGGTCGCATTCAAAGCGTTGCAGCCACACAACCAGGCCGTCGTCCCGTTGATGTGGACCTTGTGGAAGTCGTTATGCCCGTGCCATTCCAACCGCTCGGGTGGAATACCGCACTCGTTGTTCATGTACCAGCAGAGCTTGGCGATCGACCGGGGTGGAGCCGCGTTGACGTAATTCAAACCGAATCCCATCGTATCGCAAAGACGAACCTTGGCCTTGAGGTGGTCAGGTACTTGTTCACTAAGCCGTGCAAGCTTCTGCACGAACGGGAAAACAAAACCCTTCCAGTCCGCACGCGTGACGTCTTCCAGGTGGCAACGCGGACGGACACCTGTTTCCAAAGCCGCTTCGACCACACCCACATACTGATCGAATGCCTGCTGACGTGTCTGCTTTTGCTTGTAAAAAATGTGGTAATCACTGCTGCTGGTCAGCATGCCGGACTCTTTCAGTCCCGCTTCCTTGACCAACCGGAAGTCGCCCTTGACCGCCCGAATCCAACCGGTGATCTCGGGATACTTGAACCCGAGCTCCCGGCACTTGTCGAGCGCTTCGCGGTCATTTTTCGTGTACAGGAAAAACTCCGTCTGACGAATGACACCCTTCGGACCACCGAGCTTGGAGAGCATCTCATACAGCTTGACCTGCTGCCCAACCGTGTAAGGCGGACGGGCCTGCTGGCCATCACGAAACGTCGTATCCGTGATATGAATATCTTGCTTGACGCGCGCCGCCTGGTCGATGACAACCTGCTCGCCCTCGATATCCTCGATCCAAGACCCGTCGAACTTGATCAAAGGCGGCAAGGAATAAGGAAAGATATCTTCGACCAAGTTAGACTCACCAATATCCTGCAACGGGTATTCTTTCGTCATGACTGGGATCTCCTATTCATATGTCGGCGTCGCCAACAACCTACAACTTGCCGACGCCAACCCCCATTTACGGTTCCAAGAAACTACTTGCGAAGCATGGCCCGTCGTCCCTTGCGGACATACTGGAGCCTGTCCTCACTGGTAAGTTCAAACACGTGTCGGAGCAGCTGTTCGTCGTCTTGCGTCATTTCGACTTTGCGCCGCGACATGGCCGTCCGAGCCGTCTTGATCAACGTATTGAGCCCAAAACCCTTACCGATGAACCCATTGAGGAACCACGCGAAGGGCGGAATGTACTTGGGCAGAGGGGCGCCAGTGGCGACTAAAATCGCCATCGTCCCCACAATCGTACCGGTATTCAACAACGTTCCGATACTGGTCTTCACGTGATCGGCAATGAAGCTCCCCACCTTCGTAGACCCCGTATCGACCGTAGCACCGCCCATCATCACACTGACCGTTCCATAGTCGTTTTTCAGGTCACTATTGGTGGTAAGGGCACCGAGGTTGACCCATTCGCCCACATAGGCATGCCCCAAAAAGCCATCGTGGTATTTGTTGGAATGGCCGTGGATGATACTCTCCTCGACCTCGCCGCCGACGCGACACATCGGACCAATGGTACACCCCTCGCGAACCTTGGCACCAAGCAGAATACTCTTGGGACCAACGTAACACGGACCTTCGATGCGCGTATACGGATGCACTTCGCACCCAGCCTCAATCGTAACCGGCCCATGGCGAGTGTCGATACACACGAACGGGTGAATCTCCGCCCCGGGGGCAATGTACGCTTGGTCCTTAGGCCCAAAAATACAAGCCGACTCGTGAAGCGTCCCCTCCACCCCACTCTTCCCAGCGACCTTGAAATCGGTAGTAAGCTCTTCGGGGTTCGCGAGCATCACATCCCAGATGTACTCATACCACGTGCCCGTAAAATCGGCCCGGTCGGCCTTGCCCGCAGCGGCAACCAAACCGGCATAATCCCGAATCGAGGTCACATCGTCCGTGGTTCGCCACGCGGCCAACCGGTCGCCATGCCAGAGCGACACACGCTGCTGAGGCACCGTCCAGTGCGATCCGCAGACCCGCGCATTCACGAACAGGACCTCTTCGCCCCGCGTGGCCGACAAATCGTTGACCGCAGCCGACGTATACCGCTTGGCCACCACAGGTTTTAGATAGTCCCGCGTAACAAGCCCATCGGCGTCGGTACCCACGGCTCGCTCGATCTTCTGAATCAACGTCGTGGCACCGTTTTTCAGTTCAAATACCGCACGGACCCAAACCAGCGGCAAAAATCGACCAAACTGGTCATCCTCAAAAATCACAAGTCTCATAGCTTCCTCCGGTGATGAGGTAATGATGTGAGCCCTTCCGGCGCACAGGAAACGGGAGTATAATGCTCGGCCCAAGCGGTTGGCAAGAGTGGCGAAAAAGGGAGGCTTATGACTCTTTTTTGCGACAGCCCCCGGCCCCTAGGTATGACGTCATTGCGCACAACGGCCAAGCCGGTTGAGCACCGGTTACTATACGAGCCGCAAGGAACACCTCGGTCAGCGGGATGACCGAAGGCCGTGTTCCATGAATCGTTCGTTCCCCTGACAGGAGTCCACCATGGAAATTATTATCGCTGATTCTTACGAACAGATGGGCGTTCAAGCAGCAACCATTATTCGGCAACAACTGCTTCGCAAACCCAATTCCGTCCTCGGGTTGGCGACCGGCTCCACGCCGATCGGCACCTACAAGGAGTTGATCCGACTGCATCGCGAAGAGGGGCTGGATTTTTCACAGGCAACCACGTTCAACCTCGACGAGTATCTCGGCCTACCACCCTCCCATGAGCAAAGCTACCGTTACTTCATGGACGAACACCTTTTCAATCACGTCAACATCCCCAAAGGCAAGATCCATGTCCCCTACGGACATGCCGAATCGGTACTCGAGTTCTGTGAGTGGTATGAAAACGAGATCACACATGCCGGCGGGATCGACATCCAAATCCTTGGAATCGGTGGCGACGGACACATCGCGTTCAATGAGCCCGGCTCTTCACTCGGTTCACGAACGCGACTGAAAACACTCACCGAACAAACCATCCAAGACAACGCGCGCTTCTTTACCAGCATGGAGGAGGTGCCGAAATTCGCCATCACCATGGGCGTGGGCACCATCCTGGAAGCGAAGAAGATCATCCTCATCGCCAACGGTGCCGCCAAGGCTGAGATCATGGCGGAGGCCATCGAGGGACCCATTACGTCACAGGTTACCGCAAGTGCGCTTCAGCTGCATCGTGACGTGGTTGTCATTGTCGATAAGGAAGCGGGCGCCAAACTCAAACGGGCTGATTATTACCGCTGGATCCTTGAGCAGAAGAAGAAGCTCGTACCCAAGCTAATCGGCTACGCAAGCTAAGTCGTTCGCGCGTCATACGCATACAGAGGGGTTGGCGAACAGCCGCCTTTTATCTTTCTCGTATAAAACGGTGGGCCCGTCTCCTGGAAAGGGACGGGCCCGCATCATTTACGTCCCACATCTATCCTATTACGATCATAAGGACCGCGTCGTCCAGCTCGCACACAATTTCCCCCGATCGGCTATTTAACACTAAGAAAAATGCCGTCACACCGAATCCCACGACTACAGTAAGGGATCCGCCTCCAACGCATTGCGCAGCTTGCCCAAAGCCATGTTTTGAATCTGGCGAATACGTTCCTTGCTCAATCCAACGGTTTTACCAATTTCTTTGAACGTGAATCGTCGCTGCTGCTGAGGCGGAAATCGTTGGGACAAGATCCGCGATTCCAATTCGGTCAAGTACCCTAAGTTGTCACTCAAGATCCGCTGCAACCTTTCCACACGATAAGCCGTGTTCAGATCCGCCTCATCGGCCGGAGCCTCCGTCACCGGGCGTTCGAGCGAAATATCGAAAGATAGCGGAAAACGCTGGCGACGTAGCTGCTCACGTCGTCCACGACGCATACAGGCTCGTGCAATGCAGTTACAGGCATAAGTACTGAATCGATAGCCCTGATGAGGATTGTAGCGGTCCACCGCCCGAATGAGTGCCAAAAGCGATTCACTCAATAAATCGTCGTCGTCAATACTTGACGAGCGAAATCGTGAAGCCACCCAATACACCAAGCCCAGATTCACTTCGGCAATGTAGTCGCGAAACAAATGCCAGCGTTTCGCCCAGGCCCGACGCGTGGAAGTGGATACGCGATGGCCATCGTCACACGAAGCCCAATAGGCACACGTATGCAAAGCAACAAAAAGCTCTTTCTCCTCGGGAGGAGAACCGATGCGATCGGTGGCAACCCATTCCGCCATTCGGCAAGCTCGGGCTCGGCTGTCCTTCGTTTGCAACTGCCGATCCGGCACGTACCAGAAGCGACGCAGCTTAGGGCAGGAACGATGCGGACTCTTGACACTCGCACTCCGCATAGCAATAAAACCTCCCTTTTAATCCTGCAACAAAACGATGCAGTAACGCCCTCCTGGCCCTTTTTTGGATACGATTGGCGAGCCTGGCGAACGCGCAGTCACCACCGCAGCCACGCTTGATTCGAAACCGCCTTGGAATCGCAAGCAAGCCTTGTACGCGTAAGCAAGACGTAATCCTTACATCGAAGGTGCCGGCCTGGGTGGCTGGTGGCCCCAACGTCGTTGAATGGCCCGCCATTCCACGATTTGGAAAATACCCGCGATGCCCACCAGCACGTACACAATCCTGCTGATGATCGCACCTTCGCCGAATAGAATCGCCACGAAGTCGAAGTTGAGCGCCCCAACCAGTCCCCAGTTCAGGGCTCCCACGATCACCAATGCTGCTGCCACGACATCAAAGGATTTCATATCGGCTTCTCCTTCTTAGAGTTTCGTCCCAGAACTTTTTCGCGTTTTACGCGTACTGGGACGGCCCCCCAACACTTGGGCAGCGGGCATAAACAGGGGACCCGCCTTGTAAACTCTGGTTCCGCCATCAAACGACGAAACGCTCATGCCGCTTTTTCGTTGACACGTACGCCACACTTTCGTGATCGCATGCCAATAGGCCACGACGCCAAACCGGCCTCCTATCCATGCTTATGTTGGCAACATCAACCCTCATCTCGCCGCTTAGTGTGCCTACCCGCAACGACTCGCAACCACCGCTGGAGATCGAGTTGCGCGAACATTCATCGCCGCAACCAACACCCCTTCTGGGCGGTTGCCCTTCACTAAGTCCTCATTCCCTGAGAAGTAGATAGCCTCCAGCCCATGTCGCCGACTTGGCCCACCCAATACGGCAGATGATGCCTCTGGGCAAAAGTCGCCAATGCAAATATGACCCATGCTTTGACCGAAGCAAGTGATCGTGAGAAAAAAACTTGAGAAAAACACCCTAGCACTCCCACTTGAGGCACGCTTCGTCTCGGTCGTCCAACAGTCGGCACAACCCGTTCAGCCGTCCTACCCCCTCTGCTGCGTCGCTTGAATCGGTGAACTCGGGATGGCATCACCATCAGGCTCCTCCTGAGACGGACCTCCAGGATTCCCCCGGCCACCCCACTGCAGTAGGGTCCACGTGTTCGTTGTGCACTAATCAGGGGCACAAGCCTCCTGCTTGAAACCGTCACGTTACGGGTGTCCCGATCGACTTGTGATGTCAGGATAGATTGCCTCGGTACTTCCCCTGGCCTTGGCGGCCCCTTCATCGTACCGCGATCCGTCGGCAGGTAAAAATGCCACGCCTACACGCGCCGTTCATGCAGGAGTGAAGCGGTAGCCACACAAGACCATCTGACACGATCTTCTTGGTCCAAAGGCCCTTGCGTCTCACCCCCAGCCGCGATCGCATCCAAACTTCATCGGCCCGTTTCGTAATCACACGCGTTCGTACCCGACGCGTCGCGCGGTCAGAAGCTGATATACAGATCGCAGTCGGCGGCCAACTCTCGAGCCTTGCTAATCGGAAGCCAGGGATCGTCACTGAGTTTGGTCATCATCGTGGGTTGCGTGGAAACGATCTCAATGAGCGGGCTTCTTCCACTTACCAGTGCATCCTGGGGTATACGAAACAGCGTTCCTGTTTCGTTGCACACATAGGTCCCCGGGCGATGCAGTTCCGAGAAAGCAACACGCTGTGTGTGTTGAGTATCACGTACTTGTGTTGTCGTTTCTTGCATGGAACTCTCCTTTCCGGCAAGTGCAGCATCCCGCTTCACTCACTGGGTACAGTGTCACATGTTGGAACAACACCTCCTCATGCTGAATCGCGACAACGAATGTTACCTGAACGAATACGCGAGCCAGAGGCCCTGCGGCGACTTCCGTCAAAAACCCACCCTCAAGTCGTGGTTCGCGGCCACACATCTCGCCTTACTCACGGGTATGTACGGGTCGTTGCTGATGCGCGACACGATCACGGGGCCGTTCCCGGACAGTGAAATCGCCGGACTTCTTCCCGCAATAACACCATCACTCGGTACGCGAACAAGCAGCCCCGTATCATGAGCCACGTAAGCGCCCGGCTCATCGATATCATTGAAGTCCAAGGTGAGAAGACCGGTTCCGCCACCATGCATGTTTCTGGCCATCATATCCTCCCCCTGCGTTCGATCCGGAGACAATGCCGAACGCAGGTTTTACGGCACGCATTCGAATGGCATGATTGGGTTGATCTATCCTACCTCTACCTCTCGCTCAGGACGCGCCTCGCCATGACACGATTCGGATATGAAATGCTTTGTTTCGGCTCAGAACCCGGGCACGTTATTAAGGTGTGTTTACGAACCATTTTCGCCTACCCTTCTCATCACCAGCAGCAGCACGCGACCGTCAACCACCACTAGATCCCAGAGTTAAAATAGTAGGTCGCGTCAACCTCGAGGACAAGCAAGCACAACCCGAACGAACCACACGTCTACCTGCCTAATCGGAATGCCATTAAAGCGGCACCCTATATCGGCTACGTAGCACCTTTTCTTTTATGACAAACCAAGAAAAGCCCGAGAACCAGGCCATGCTGGAGAATGGGTGCGTCATCTCCCCGTTTGAACCGGATTGGAGAGTTTACCAATCCGCGCGATCTCGACCTGGACGGTATCGCCAGGCCGAAGATAAACGGGCGGTTTACGCGCGTAGCCGACCCCCTGAGGCGTCCCCGTAAGAATGAGCGTACCCGGCAGTAGCGTGAATTGGTGCGAAAGGTAACTGATCAGCTTCGGCACCGAAAAAACCATGTCGGCTGTGTTCGAGTCCTGCATGACACGTCCGTTCAGCACCGTGCGAATCGCCAAGGCGTTGGGATTGATTGCCGGGTCCATGACCAGGCAAGGACCCAGTGGGCAAAACGTGTCGAAGCTTTTGGCCCGGGTCCATTGAACGTCGCGACGAAACTGGCAATCACGGGCGGAGACATCGTTCGCGCAGGTGTAGCCGAGGACATAGTTTAGGGCTTCTGCCTCGGCAACCCTCCGAGCGGACTTACCAATCACGACCGCTAACTCGCCTTCGTAGTCCACCTCATCCGGCGCATCCGCAGGGAGCTGAATCGGATCGCTGGGCGCGGTTACGGATGTCGTCAGCTTCGCGAAGATGGCGGGATGGTCCGGGATTTTCGTGCCGGCCTCTTCAGCGTGTCGGCGGTAGTTGAGGCCGATGGCAATGATGCTGACCGGTTCGACAGGCGTTAGTAACCGATGGATTTCAATCGCTTCCGTGGTAACCTCGTAACGACTGAAAAGGTCGCCCTGGATAAGTCGGGCACGAGCTTCATCGAGCATCTCACCCCAACAAATCCTGCCCACTTCGTCCTCAAACCGAACCACTTTCATAACACATTCATCTCGCTGTTTCGACCGAATGTCCTCTTCTTGCACGCTTCGAGCAAATCAAATTTGATCTGGCTTCCATCTTACTTCGTCGCCCCTGAAAAAGCCGCTTGCTGATTTTTCAGGGACGACTAACTAAGTACGAGGTGCGCCACTATATCAGCGGCAAGCTAATGAGACGACGCGATGGGGAACCGTTTAGGTTCCCGATCAAATGCAAGAAGAGACGCAAGTCCAAAGTTGCATAGACTCTTCTACCCCGAACAGACCTCCTCGTCCCGCGTCCGCAGGGCGAGGAGGTCCTTCTGTTGCATTTACGTAATCACACCCGCTGTGGTGTTCGTAATATGACCGCCGATACATATTGCGCAACAAAGCAAGGGGGAAATCCCTTTTTTTCTAGCCGGGGGTTTGGGCGGGGTTGGTTTGTTTGGTGATGCGGACTTTGACGGTTCGGGGGGGGCTGGAGATGCGGACGTCTTTGAATTCTTGGTCGGGGAAAACGAAGTGGACGTCGAGCGGGGTGACGCTTGATTCGGGTCCGGGCGGTTGGAGGGTGCCATTCTCCAAGGAGGTATCGTGGGGTAGATCGACGCGAACGTAGGCGATCACGTCGGCGGCGGTCGGAACGCGGGGGACCTCGCCGGGGATTCGGACGGTGATCTTCTGGATCCGGTCGGCCTCTTCGACCCACTGAATGTCGTACTGGTCGTAGGGCCAGTCCCCCGGGAGCAGCACACGGAGTGGAATCAGCGAAATCTCCTCTTCCTTGTAGCCGCGTTTGAATTGGCCGTTCACCTGTACCGTGTCCGGTTTGAACTCGGCATTGATGCGCTGCCACTTGGAGCCGAGGTGTACATCAAAGTGAAAGACGGGATTCGAGTCGCTGAGGCGGCTGCGTAGATCGTCTTCGATGAGAACGCGGAGGGGCTGATTGGCTCCTGAATAAAGAGCCCTCAAATCACTTTGAAGCACGCGTGCTTTGACGGATTTGGGGCGGACCATGACCGACCCTTCCAATTCGTTGGTCAGCGATCCGGCATCGAGGACGACATCAACCTCGACCTCTTCGTAGCGATCGACGGTGTAGGAAATCGACGGCGGGACAACGCTTCGAAGGTGCAGGCCCAGTTCTCGCTGTCGAAGTTCCTCGGCAATGGGTGCCCAGATATCGACCATGTAGGTGCTGCCCGGATCGGGATCGTCCTTGGCGGGAATGGCCACCTCGAAGTAGGTGCCTCGTACGCCTTTCGGCGCGCCCAGGTTGCGTAAGGCGGCTTTGGGGCCTCGGACTTCGATCTGCACCGATCGCGTGTCGCTTGCGTCAGGTAGGTGCCCCTCGACGTTGGGGACGACGTCGGGCGGGGTGTCGATACGAACGCTGATCCGGATCATCTGTTTTTGCTGACCGGTCTGGTCGGCGTAGATCCAGATGAGGGCCGTCAGCGGAAGGGTTGCCAGAATAAGCTTTACCTGCGTTCTCATCGGGAAGCGGCCTCAGTCTCTTGTTGCTCGGGTGGTCTCGTTTTCGGGTCATCCGTCGAATCGGCCTTGCCGGTTGGGATTTCCTCGCTCGGTGAAACGGATTCGGGTTGCGGCGTTTTGCTGCCTGAGGAGTTCACGTTTTTGGCCGCCAACGAAGAACCCTCTTGGGCGGACACATGATCGGAACTGCGACTCATCAGATACCGTCGCAGGGTGTTGAGGAGTTCGTCGGGCGCGATGTGGCGAACGAGCCGACCGCCCGAGGCAACCGAGATGGTACCGGTCTCTTCGCTGACCACGACGACGACGGCATCGGAGTCCAGACTCAACCCGACGGCGGCACGATGGCGACTGCCGACGGAGCGATCCAGTCCCTCGGGGTCGGCCATGGGGAACTGGCACCCGGCCGCGGCAACTCGTCGGCGCTGAATGACGACGCCGAGATCATGCAAGGCAGACCCTGGCCAGAAGATGGTGTTCAGCAGCTCAGCTGACAATCGGGCATCCAGCTTGACGCCTTCGTCGGTGAGCCCGCCCAGGCCAATATCGCGTTCGATGGCGATGAGGGCACCAATCTTGTTCTTGGAGAGCTGCGCGCAGGCGGTGGCAATGGGACGAGCGACCCGATCGATATCTGACGCCCGCTGTCTTCGCCAACGGGTCTCACCGATCCGCATGAGGCCGCGGCGAAGTTCAGGCTGGAACACGATCAAGGTGGTCAGGAAGATGGTCCAGGCCAACGGCTGATAAAGCTGCTGGATTCGGTCCAAACCGGCCTGATCCACAAGAACCTTCAAGAAGAGCAGGCCTACGATCAGCAGAATCAGCAACCCCTGGAGGAGGCGGGCTCCCCGCGTACCGTGCAGAAACCGCAAAACGGCATAGACGACGATCCCGATAAGAAGCAGCTCGAGAACAACCCCGAACAGATTGTATCCAGAGGAGCTGAAAAGGCTCTGCAGATAGCCGCGAATGTTTTGCGTAATAGCGACCATGAATCCTTGCAGCCAAAGATGATCAACCCGTGGAAAAACCACGGCGACGTGCGTGGTGACACCTTTATAATACGTTATTCGTAAAGAACCGCCAACCGTCGTTGGGGAGGGTTGCGGTAATTTTTTGGGTTGCTGCTAGGAAAACGGGGACCGACGATTGTCGGCTTTACTTGGCGGTACGCTTGCAGTAGTCGGCTTCGAGTTGGGTCAGGAGTTTTTTGTTGGCAATCTGATCGGTGCCGTTCATGCGATCGACGATCAGTCGGCCCTCGAGGTGGTCGGCTTCGTGTTGCCAAATTCGGGCGATCAAGTCGGTGCCTTCCTCCTCAATTGGTTCGCCGGTGAGGTCAAAGGCTTTGAGTCGGCATCGCTTGGCCCGGCGGACCGTGACGCGGACTTCGGGAACGGAGAGGCACCCTTCTTCGCTCTCCTCGGCGCCGGTCAGGTCGTAGAGTTCGGGATTGATGTAGACACGGTTGTCTTCCGGTTGACCGGTGGGACTGCAGACAAAGATCCGGCGACATACACCGACCTGCGGGCCGGCCAAGCCCACGCCCCGCTCGGTATGCATGAGCTTCAACATCCGTGCTGCAAGATCGGCGAGCGCGCCGTCGAAGACCTCCACCGGTGCGCACTTCTGGCGAAGACAAGCGTCGGGGTAAAAACGAATCTTGATGGATGGAGTCTTCGCAATCATCACAGTCACTGTCAATATTATAGGGGTAGATGCCCTCTTGGCGAGTCGCAGGGCCACCCCCTCTGTGTATAGGTATCGTCCAGGTGACATAGAAGGCTAGAATCAGTCAATTATGAGACGTTGTTGCTCGGACGGCACTGTCCGGTCTGTACTTGGCCTGCACGGTGCTGAAGGCGATGCCGGTTGTACGAAAGGGGGGGTTTCCGGTACGATTACGTAACGGGGAGAATGCATTGTAGCATAGCGAGGTGTCGTCGCGAACGCCCCTCTGTAAACGGCCTTATTTTCCGCTTGAAAGGCGTCTGACGTGCCTTGATGGCATGGTCCTCTTAAGAATGCTTGCCTGCGGACCGACCACTGGAATTACTGAAGCCTATGGCCAAGAACAAAGACACTTCTAATGGTAACGGCCAAACCGCGTGGCCGACCTTCACGGACGCTGATATTGCCAATGCCCGCAAGTGCTTCGAGCGAGGCCAAGAACTCGCGGAGAAAAAGAACTACGACTACGCGATCGAAGTGTACATCAGCGGCTTGGAATATTGGCCTGAAGCGGTTGAAGAAGGGCACAAGCCTTGCCGAGCAGCGGCCCTGTTTCGCGGCAGCAAGAAAGCCTCTTTCACCGACGGGATGCGATACAAGACAAACGCCAAGGATCTCAAGAAGGCGATGCTAAACGCTGAGATGCTTCTGTCTAAGGATCCCAAGAACGTCGGCTATATGGAGGCGATGTTCAAAAATGCGGCGAAAGGCGGCTATATTGCGGCGGCCATGTGGGTCGGCGAAATGCTTGCTGAAGCAGCGATACGCGAGGCGAAGCCGAGCCCTGCCCGTTTCATCCTTATGCGGGAAGTTTACGAGGAACTTGGCGATCGACTCACCGAGACCAACCCTTTGGTCGCGATTACCGCTTATGAGCGAGCGGTAGAGGCGCTAAGCCGGCTGCAGAAACTGAAGCCGAACGACCTCGCGCTTTCCACGGAGCTGCGTGACGTCGCGGGCAAACTCACCATTGTCAAAGGTAAGTACTCCTCCGCGGATTCGTTCAAGGATTCGATTCAGGACGGCGAGGCACAGGCTGAGCTGCACGACAAAGAACGGGCGTACCAATCGGACGAACGGCTGGATGAGCTGATCGCCCGGGCACAAGTGAAGTACGAAGCAGAACCCACCATCCAACCGGTCATCTATGCCCTAGTGGACCTGCTTACCCGGCGGGAACAGGAGAAAGACGAAAACAAGGCGATCGGCGTTCTGGTCAAAGCCTTCAAGGCGACCAACGAATACCGGTACAAGATGCGCGCCGACGACATCCGGATTCGGCAACTGAATCGTCAGGCCCGCCAGATCGTAGCCCAAGGCGATGCCCAGGCGGCTAAGCAACACTACCGGGAAAAGATGAAGTTTGAATTGGCGGTGTTCAAGGACCGAGCCAGGCACTATCCGACCGACCTGCGAATCCGGTTTCAGTACGGGACGCGTTTGTTCAAGGTTGGCCGATTCGACGACGCGATCCCTGTCCTCCAGGAAGCCCGGAGCGACCCGAAGACCCGGAATCAGTGCTCGCTGTATGTGGGCCGGTGTTTCTTCGAGAAGAATTATGCGGCCCAGGCCATCGACACCTTCCGTGAAGCGTTGGACGGGTACGAGACGCCCGACGACGAGCTGGGCAAGGATTTGCACTACTGGCTCGGGCGATCCTATGAGTCCGACGGCAAACTGGACGAAGCCTTGAAAATCTACGGGCAGCTCATACAATGGGACTACAACTACCGTAAGGGAGATGTTAGGAAACGGGTTGACCGCCTCCGCGAGCAGCGCGAGATCTCGAACGAAAAGTAGGGGCGGGGTGGGTGATTTTTCATGCAATGGGGCCGACGCGAGTTTTCTCCCAGCGAAAGTCGGCTGACGGTTGATCGTTATGGCACGTGCCGTTGTTATGCGGGTGCCGTGGTCGATTGTTGAACTCAACACAGGTTTGTAGGAGAACGATTCGTGGCTCACTCGCTTTCCGCCAAGAAGCGGATTCGTCAGAACGTCAAACAGCGTGCCCGTAACCGAGCCCGTAAGACACAGATTCGGTTGAGCACTCGCTCGTTTCGTGAAAGTCTGCGCAGTGGTGATGCCGCCAAGTCGGCTGAAGCCCTTCGACAGGTAATCAAGACGGTGGACAAGGTCGCGGCCAAGGGCACGATCCATAAGAACACCGCGAGCCGAAAGAAAGCCAAGCTTCAGCGGCAATACAATGCGCTGGTGAGCAAGGGCTGATTCTCTAACGCCGGTCGCGCTGGTGTAACGTCGTTCGCGCGGTTCGGTATTTGATTTGATGGATTCTCGAACGGGTGGCGATTGCTGCCCGTTTTCTTATGCGCACACCCGCTCGGTTCGTGTACGTCTCGCGGTTACGGGACTGTACACCAACACCAAGCTGCAACTCAAGAACCGATTTCGGCCATGACGTCGTCGGGAATGTCGAAGTTGGAATAGACGTTCTGTACGTCGTCGTGCTCTTCAAGTGATTCCATGAGATTGAGTACTTTTCGGCCATTTTTGGTGTCAACGGTGACCACGTTCGCCGGTATCATGGCCAGCTCGGCGGACTGGACTTCGATCTCGGCTTCGGCCAGGGCTTGCCGGAGGGGTTCAAAGGCGGTGGGCTCACAGGTAATTTCCCACACATCTTCGGACTGTTTGTAATCGTCGGCGCCGGCTTCGAGCGCGATCTCGGCCACGCGGTCTTCGTCGGCAGCCGAAAGCGGAATGGTGACCTGTCCTTTGCTGGTGAACATCCATTGGACGCAGCCGGGTGCGCCGATGTTGCCGCCATGACGCTCGAAGAGCTTGTGAATCTCGGGAGCGGTTCGATTGCGATTGTCGGTGAGGGCTTCACACAACATGGCCACGCCGCCGGAGCCGTAGCCTTCGTAATACACGGTCTCGTATCGGGCGGTGTCGCCGCCGCCTGCCCCCTTTTTGATGGCATTCTCGATCGTGTCTTTGGGCATGTTGGCCTGTTTGGCTTTGTCGATTGCGTAGCGTAGGGCCAAGTTTTCGTCCGGTTTGGGTCCGCCGCTACGAGCTGCCACAATGACTGCGCGGGACAGCTTGCTCCACAACGCACCGCGACGTGAATCGGTCACGCCTTTTTTTCGTTTAATCCGTGCCCAATGGGAATGACCTGCCATCACTCGTCTCCTACATCCGTCTTGCGGGGTGGTTACCTCTTTACCTTCGTTCTGCGGTTCGGGGGCACTCGTTTCCCCCCGAGTTCGAGTTTGCTGATACTCTATCTTAAGCGCTAGGGGGATTCTTTGCTCGAAGACCCCATGGCTGCGACATCGGGCTCTTGCCCCTGCTTGGTAGCCGTCCATTTGCTCTTGACTCGATCGGCCACCTCGTCATCGAGGATTGCCTCGCCTTGCACCACCCGCTGATCATGAATTTCCATCGCGCGAGCCCAGCATTTGACGGCGTCTTTCTTTTGTCCCCGTCGCCACTGAACGTCTCCGAGGTGGTCAAAAATCACGGGATCCTGGCCATCCCGCAAATCAGCCGCCCGGCTCAGCCAGAACCAGGCCTCCTCAAGCTGGCCTTTCTGATAAAACACCCAACCAAGACTATCCATGTATGCCGGCTGGGCTGGATCGAGACCGTAACCGTCCCAAAGGACCTCACTAACCGCCAAGCGGATCATACGCTCCGCCTCATCCAGTTCCTTGCCTGCGTCGGCCAGCATGTATCCCAAATCGTTGTTCACGCCCGCATCGGTCGGCAGTATCTCATAGGCTTCACGCATCCGATCCTCCGCGAGGCTGTGCCGACCTTGCCGTTGATAGATCGATGACAATTGCCGCAGGAGGTGGCCTTTGATGCGACGATTCTGTCCGCTATAGAACCGTAGCTGGGCTTGCCGTTGGGTATCCTTTTCTTCCGCCAATCGGGCTATCGCTTTGGCCTGGTTGCGGTCCGCCTCTTCAATCAGTTCGTTGATGTGACTGACAACATCTTCGTAACGTTGGGACGCGGCGAGAGTGTCGATGAGCAGGCTTTTGAGCTGAAACACGGACGGCGACCGAGCGGACTTTTGCTCTTCCTCGGTCCATCGTTGCACCACCTCGAGTGCGTCGTCATACCGATCCGCGAGCACGTAAAGCTGTCTCAAGCTATCAAAATACTCGGCGCGTTCCTCGACATTGCCGTCGGTTGCCAGGAGGCTGCGCGTCAGCTCGATCGCCTCATCGTAACGTTTGGCGGCCTGTAACACATTGAGCAGAAGGTTCGTCGCGGCTGATTCGCTGGCGACATCGTTTTCGTTTTTTGATTCAGCAAGCCATTGGACCGTCAACGCGATGGCTTCATCAAACCATTCCGCTCGCACAAGACCGGTCGGTGCGCCGGGCAATCCACCGCCGAGCCCTTGTGTGCCGACAAGCCAACTGCGCAACAATGGACTCTTCGGATCGGCCTCAAGCCATTGATGACAACGCGTGATATAGCGGTCGTTCTCGTCTGCTGCGGCATCGACGAACAACACCCGTCTGCGGGCCTCGTCAAGCGTATCAACGTCCGCTTCGTTGAGCCATCGCTGGGCGGTGGTGTACGCTTCGTCGAAGCGCTTCGCATGCACATAGGTCATGATGAGTCTTTTGCGATACGCGGGATGACGTGCTTCGGCGTATTTGAGTGATAGTAGATGTTTCCAGAGCTCGATGGCAGCGTCCGTATCGTGTTCGACAAGCCGGATCTCCACCAGCTTGTTCATCAGCCCTTCACGATTGGGGTACAAGGTCAATACCTTCTCGAGCTGTTCGATCGCGGCCGGCAAATCCAGCCGCTTCATAAAAATAAGTGCCTTCAGCTCGTTCGCCTCGGCGGAGCAGGGATCATGCTGCAACACCTCAGCCACTTGGGCTTCGGCTTTGTCATAATCTCCTAAAACAAACCTTGTTGCCGCCAACTCCTGGCGGGTTCGCAGGTCGCCGGGATAACTTTCAAGAATTTTACTGAGCGTATCCGCGTAGGTGTCGTAATCCGGCGGTTGGACGACGAGGCAGCGAACGAGGGCGTAGGCGCGTACGGTGGCGGGATCATCGGGGGTTATTTTCTGGAAATCCGATAGCTCGTTGAACAGCCGACGCAACCCCCCCTGCTCGCGCCACCGCCTCCACAAGGAGCGGACGAGCGTTTCGCGCGCTTCGACATGATCGTCCCGAATCGCAATCACCGCACGATACTGGGCTTCGGCCTGCTTGGTGAAGCCCATGCGATCATACAAACGGCCGAGCAACATCATTGTTTCGATGTCGGTTTTGTCCAATTGAAGTGCTTCTTGGTAGTGGGCAATGGCTTCGTCGACTTGGTCGAGCCCGTCGTAACATTGGCCCAACAGCCGCTTCAACGCTTGGGCCAAGTGCGGATCCGAAATATCCGCGGCCTTGATGACTTCGCTAGCGTCGCGCCATCGACACCGCTGCACGTACAGCTCCGCCGCACCGAGTGTGGCTGGCTCGAAGCCGGGCACCCGCTGCAACGATCGCTCGAAAAGAGCCCTCGCTTCCTCGATGCGTCCGAGACGATCGCAAAGTCGAGCGAGACAGTAATCGAGCGCTGCCATCGCCCGGTCTGTCCGCAACGTGGGAATCATGACGCGTTTCGTCGCGTCTGGATCAACGGCGGCTTGAACCATTCGTTGCGCGATGGGTTCAGGTAAGCTGGCCAACTCTTCATCCGCCCGCTTGACCTCGAAGGGGTGTACCGACAACTCATGGGCCAAGACCTTCAACCAGGCACGCCAATCATGGCGGCTACGGTAAATCGCCACAAGCTTCCATCGTACCTCCGGCACATCCGGGTTCCGCTCGATCAAGTCATTGAGATAGTCGGCGGCTTGAGCGAAACGGCCGGCGGAAAACAAAGCGTCGGTATAGAGCAACGCGAGGTTGACGTCATCGGGTCGGTCGGCAACGAGGTCCTTCATGAAAGCGACGGCTTGTGCCTCGCGACCGCTGAAGCGGCACACCGCCAACAGGAGCTGGATGGCATCGGTGGCGTTGTTGCTATCGGCTACGAACGTTCTAGCGGCAGCCACCGCATCATCAAACCGGTGAGCCCGTGCCAACATGGCGACGAGGTCGCGACGAAGATCGGTATCGTCCGGAGAAACGGCGGCGGCGTTTGCCATGGCATCCGCCGCGGCGCTGTAGTCACCTAGAAACGCATAACCGCGGGCGATCCGCAGGGGGATAGTGGCCCGCTGAACGCGTAGGATCATGGCCAGCTCGGGATGCTTCTTGGCCTCGTCGCTGAGGCGTTCAAAGTCGACCTCGAAGGTCTTTAATTGGTGGACGGCGGCACGATAGTACCCCTCCTGATCGAGCAAAACCCCTAGGTAATACCGCGTCATCAACGTGTACGGTGCATCGTCCGGGCCGGGTTCGCATTTCAGTGCCATGCGATATTCCCGAAGGGCTCGCTCGCTGTCGGGGATCTTGTCAGCCAACCGAGCCAACACGTAATGGCCTACCGGATCGTCCGGCTTGACCACGAGCGTACGCTCGGCATGGAGTTCGGCCCGATTTGTGTTGCCCGACAAAAGGCAAGCCATCGCTAACATACGATGGGTCTCGGCGTTGCTGGCGTTATAGCGAAGGGCTTTCTCCAGCTCGGTCATCGCTTTGCTGTAACGTTGCGCAACGAAAAGCTCACGTGCTGATTCGATGTGACGGATGGCTTGACGCGGGAGTTCCGCGAATGGTGCTGGCTCAGCCTCCTTGGACGGTACGGCAGGATCGTCCGGGATCTGATTCAAGGGCATCTCGGCCCGCTGTCGGTCGAAACGGGCGGGTAGCTGTAACGGGCCAAAAAGCTTTACGTCCTGGGCGGCCCACTCGGCACGGACCGCTTGGCCTGGGATCGCGCAGCCAACCCACCCAACCAGCAGCGGGGCCAGACCCATCATAAGCCATAGGGGCGAAAGGGCTCTGGCCGTCAGGCGCACGCGATGATGGGGTTTCATGTTCATGGCGATTGACGATCGATGGTTGTTGGCCCGTGATGCTGAGTTACGGGATTACCTTGTTCAGCGGGTACACGATGATTCCCGAAGCGCCGGCTTTCTGAAGTTGCGGCACAATCGCCCGCTCTATCGTCGCTTCGAGAATCACTTCGATCGCGACATATTGGTCGTCCGCCAGCGAGGAAACGGTGGGCGAGAGTTCTGCCGGCAATAGGGAAAAAACCTTGTCCAGATTGTTTCGGGCCACGTTGAGCTTGAGACCTACTTTGGCGCGGGCTTCGATGGCACCGCGTAGCAGGAGTGCAACCGAGTCGATTTTCTCGCGTTTCCATGGCTCCGCGTAGGCTTGTTTGTTGGCCACAAAACGTGTGGTGGAAGTCAAGACCTGGTCGATGATCCGGAGATTGTTGGCACGAAGTGAGGACCCGGTTTCCGTCACGTCGACGATCCCGTCAAGCAATCGCGCTTTGACTTCCGTCGCACCCCAGCTGAATTCGATTTTGACCTTGATGCCCCGTCGTTCGAAATACTGAGAGGTCACGTTGACCAGCTCCGTCGCGATGATCCCGCCTTCCAAGTCTTCTGCCTTCTGGGCTTTGGACTCGTTGGGAACCGCCAAGACCCAACGGGCCGGCCGAGCGGTCGCCTTGGAGTAAATCAGCTCACAGACCTCGTGCACATCGCTGTTGTTTTCGCAAATCCAATCGTGGCCCGTCAAACCTGCGTCGAGAACGCCATCCTCGACATACCGACTCATTTCCTGGGCACGAAACATGACACAACTGATTCCAGGGTCATCAATCGACGGATAATAACCCCGTGAAGAAAGGTTCAGCTGGAACCCTGCTCGGGCAAACAGATCGACAGTGGACTCCGCCAAGCTGCCTTTGGGAATCCCGATCTTTAGGACGCGCTGCTCATTCACCCAGATGTTCTCCTACCGCGATGTCGCGAATCCGTATCGCAAGCGAAAGCCTTTTTCCGAACCGTCGGTCGATCAACATTCACCCGACGGCCAGGTGTGACGATTAGGCGGACTTGGCCTTCTTTTTTGTCTTCTTTTTTGCTTTCTTGACCGACTTCTTTGCGACGCGTTTTGCCTTGGCACCTTTCGTGCGCGATGCCTTGGTTGCGGACGCTTTCGTTACCGATCTCTTGGTTGCCGGCTTCTTGGTTGCTGACTTCTTGGTTGCCGGCTTGGTCTTGGGTTTTTTCTTTCGAGGCGCCGCTTGGGCGGCTTTTGCCTTCTTGGCGGGCGGCTTGGCTGACGCCGGCGTTGCTGCCGCCTTTGCTTTTGTTTTTGTACGCTTTTGTTCCTTGGGTTTCGCTTCGGGCGGCGGCGGCGGGCTCAACAACTCCCCGATCCGCTCCATCGAAATGCCGCGCGGCACTCGGCTCGTCACATATCGCCCCATGAGCCCGACAAACACTTGGGCGTCGGCGGCGTGGACATGCCGCTCGAGAAAACTCTGGGCCTCGGCCAGGTCGGCCGTCGGCGCGACCAGCTCCTCCTTGCGGAGGACATACAGGGTGAGGTCGTCGAGGGGAATCGCATGACCCCCGAGGCTGTAGAGAACGACGGATGCCGCTGCCGACCGATCGACGCCCTCCAGTGACTCCAAGTATTCCCTCGCCTCCCGTCGGCCTCGTTGCTTGAGAAACGAGAGATCCAACGCATCTTGTCGACGTCGAACGTCATTGAGGGCATTGACGATCCGCTGAGCCTTTTCCGCGGCAAGCGGTACGGCGTTTCCGATCAGCTTCGCCAATTCCGGCGGCGGCGTCACCCGTAACTCGTTGAGGTCAACCATGTGTTGACGCATTTTTTGGTACGCCGCCACAGCCTTGGTCAACGACGTACAAATGGCAAGGATGCCAATAACGATCTGTTCGATGGGGTCGGTGATTTCGGCTGGCGCCGGCTTTCCAAACTGGCGGACCCATTGGTGATAAAGCTTTTTGACGCGCTTGGCGTACTCACTACCGCCCTTCATGCAACGTCTCCCGATAACTGGTCGAATTCGCTCTCCGCGGGTTCCTCGACAAGATCAGGTTGGTGAGTCCCATTGATGGACTGTCTGTCGTTTTCCGGCGCGGTAGGGTACTCGACGTGGTTGTCCGTCTGGGCCATGCCATCATGAGCAAGCGTCTCTTCGATGAGACGGATGGTTTCCTGGCCCTTCTTGATGGATTCGTCCAAATGAAAGCTGAGGCGTGGACATGTGCGTAGCGGTAATTTGCGAGCGACGAGCCTCTGGACATGCCCCTGAGCGGATTGGAGACCTGCGATCGTCCGCCGTTGAGCGGACGGGTCACCCATGACACTGACGAAGACCTTGACGTGTTCCAGATCGCCGCTGACTTGTACGCGCGTCACGCTCGACATGGGCGCAATGCGCGGATCATTCAACCGGTTCGTGATCGCATCACTCACAACCGCTCGTACAACGCTGGCCACACGTTCTGGCCGAAAAGACTTCATAAAGACGCTCAGATCTCTTCTTGGCTGAGCCTCCCCGCAGAGGTGGACCGTCGCTCCGCTCTCAGCAGAAGCCGATGCCCGCCGCGAGCCCAACCCGTCAAAAAATCTCCACTTCGTAATCGACAAGGGCTGCCGATGGATCGCGTCGGACGTAATCGACGATTTTATCCAGGCAGCTCTCCACGTATTGCCTTTCGTTGCCGACCAAAGCGACTCCCAACTCTGCTTGCTGGCGATGGTCCAGCGAACCCACCTCGGCAACCGAGACATTGAACCGTGCGCTCAGCCGTTCCTTCAGGCTCTTGATGACCCGCCGCTTGTCCTTAAGTGACGTCGCTTCAAAAACTGCCAGCTTCAGACTAAGCGTTCCGATCATCATTCGATCGACACCTGCCAACGCGTCTAGCCCACACCACTCTCGCCTCATCGGGCCGTCAACAACAGACTTATCCGCAATCGCCGATAGCTCTTTCTCGGGCGAAGTACCTTTTTATGTCCGTCAAGCGTTTTGCGGGTCGGACACAGGCGCATCAAACTCAAACAAGTCCTGGGCGCACGATTCTAAAGCGTGCGGGCTTTTTCGACCACCTCGTATGCTTCAATGATGTCACCCGGCTTGACGTCATCGAACCCTTCGATGCGGATACCGCATTCCATCCCAGCGCGAACCTCTTTCGCGTCATCTTTGAATCGGCGCAGAGATGCGATGTCCCGGTGCCGTTTGTTCTTCACATCGCTTTCTGTGGGAAGAATAATCGTCCCATCTCGTACAACCCGAACCGAGTGCGTCCTGACGATGGTCCCCTCGCCGACAATACACCCAGCGATCACCCCCACCTTGGACACATGGAAGATTTCGCGCACTTCGGCCTTACCGCGGGCTTCCTCGGTCTGATCGGGACTCAATAGCCCCTCCAAGGCCTTGCGAATGTCGTCGATCAAATCGTAGATCACGCGGTAGAGCCTAATATCGACCCCGGCGTTTTCCGCTTTACGTTGTGTGCTCGCGTCGCCGGCAACGTTAAACCCGACCACCAAAGCGCCGCTTGCTTCAGCCAATACCACGTCGCTTTCGCTTACAGTACCCAGACCGGTATGCAAAACATGCAGCTTTACCTGGTCGCTTGGGATGTCGTTCAGTGATTTCATGATCGCGTCGATCGAACCCTGGACATCCGCCCGCAGGATCAGGTTAAGTTCAGGCAAAGCGCCGGCTTCGCGTTGTCGGAAAAGATCTTCGAGTGTCTGGGCCTTGCGCACTTGTCCGAGACTCGCCTGTCGACGTAAGTCCTTGACCTCGGCGGCGACCGCCTTGGCCCGTTGCAATTGCTTGAGGCAGTAGAAATGGTCACCCGCACTTGGAACTTCATCCAAGCCTGCTACCTCAACGGGCATCCCGGGCAGCGCTTTCTTGACGGGTTTACCGCGATCGTCACGAATCATTCGCACCCGTCCAGCACCCGGACCACACAGTAAGAAATCGCCCGTCTTGAGCGTGCCTTCGCGCACCAGTACCCGCGCGACCGGCCCCACACCTGTCTGCATCTGTGCCTCGACCACGGTCCCCATCGCCAGCACTGTGGGATCGGCTTTGAGATCCAGGATCTCGGTAAGCGTCGCCAAGTGCGTGATTAATTCCTCGATTCCTTCGCCGGATGAGGCGGAGGTTTTGACGACATCGGTTTCGCCACCCCACTCGGTCGGCGCCAAACCATGCTCGGCCAACTGCCCATAGACCTTGTTCAGGTCAACGCCGGGCAGATCAATTTTGTTGAGCGCGACCACAATCATCACCTCGGCCGCCTTGGCGTGATTGATCGCTTCGATCGTCTGGGGCATGACGCCGTCATCAGCCGCGACAACCAACACAACCACGTCGGTCATGTTGGCGCCCCGGGCGCGCATGGCCGTAAACGCTTCGTGACCCGGTGTATCGAGGAAGGTCACCGAGAGATCGCCTCGATCCACGTGATAGGCCCCGATGTGCTGAGTAATGCCGCCAGCTTCGCCTGAGACGACCGATGTCCTGCGGATCGCATCCAGCAAGCTTGTCTTGCCGTGATCGACGTGCCCGAGCATGGTCACCACGGGTGGACGCGGTTTCAGATTTTTTCGCTTGGAAGCGGCAAACTCGTCCTCCACCAGATTAAGGCCGGTTTTCGGTTTCACGACTTCAAGCTCTACGCCAAAATCCAACATAGCCACCTGAGCGATGTCCGTGGGGATAACGGTGTTACGTGCGATCATGAGATCAAAGTCTCGTCGCATCTTGGGCATCAGCTGCATCATCCCGATCCCGGTTGCGGCACAAAGCTCGTGCACGATGATCGGTTCGGTGATCTGTGCCTTGGTTTTGCGCGGCGCAATCACGGTAGGGGCAGGTTGCAAGGCTTGTTCATGTGCACGCCGGGCATGGATACCCCGACCACTGGCGGCTTCGATGCGTTCTTGCCGCTCAACGAGATCGCGATCGTTCCATTCGCGCAACCGTTCCCCGACCTCCACTAAGGAACGCCCGGAGCGACGCGGGTTGAGCCGCTGACGCGACTTCTTGCCCGCAAGCCCTTCGCGCGACTCCCCCACCTTTCCTCGTCCAGTTCGCCGCTGCCCGGGCAAATCGACCGTCCCTGGCTCACCAGACGCGGCACTTTGCCTGGGCGGACGGGCCGTACTGCGAGGAACCGGTGGGCGAATGGGATCGGGCTTGGCAAAGCCAACCACCTTAGGTCCTCGCATCTGAGCCGGGGCGGGGACGTTTTGAGGCCCAGCGGGCTTAACCGGCTTTTGGGGAGCTTTCGGCTTGGGTGCCTCGGCTGCCGGCGCAAGCTCTACAGGCTCGGGTGGCGCAGCCTCGACTGTCGGCTCACCTTTTTCTTCGATGGTAATCGATGGGGTCAGCTCGGGCATGGCGACGGGCTCTTCGGCTGCGGTAACCACCTCTTGTGAAGTTTCCTTTTCAACAGCCGGTGGTGCTTCCGTTGCCGCCTCTTCATCCGCTGGTGAAGGGGTCACGGGCTGTGCCGGTGTTTCAATAAGCTCAACCTGCGGTTCCGGCTCAGCAACGGCGGTGGACGAGACCGCGGCCTCTGTATCCTCTTGCTTGGTGATCGCCTGCTTTTTGCGTCGTCCGGCTGACGAGCGCTTGATACGGACCTTGGCAAGGTCCACAGGGGCGGCCGTTTCAACCGACGTCTTTGCGGACTCTTCGCTGAACCACTCGCGAATCGTTTCCGCCAAGCCTGCCGAAACGGTCGACATGTGATTCGTGATCCCTTCGACCCCCTCGACCTTGCATTTCGCGAGGATGGCCTTGCTGGTCACGCCCAGCTCTTTGCTCAGTATGTGGACACGAAGTTTATCCGCCAAAGTTGTCCTCCCGAAGCCACTATTGCCTTCGCCGTCTTTGCGTCCCTTCCCCTGCAACGTTTCTCGCGGCAGCTTTCGCAACGGTTCGCGAAGCCCGACCGCTTTGGAGCCACGGATTACGCATCCGTACCCTTCTCAGGATCCTCCACGCTTTCGCCGGTCTCGGCCTGAGGCGCCACAGTTATCTCTTCCGGTGTCGCTTCCGGTGTTATCGAGGTTTCCGGCGCGGTTGCGTTTTCTGATACAATCGAATCTGACGTTATCAAATCTGAAGGTACCGAATCTGAAGGTACCGAATCTGATGGCTGCGTCTCGTCCGGCTCAGTTACCGATTCGTCCGCCGTCTCAGCCACATCCGATTCCGCCGCCGTCTCAGCCACATCCGCCTTCACCTCGGTCGCTTCAGCGCTTGCTTTGGCTGCGGCTTCGGCCGCCTTCGCCTCGGCAATACGCTTGGCTGCTTCGCTGGCGGTTGTAATAACCTGTCCCACCTGCTCCTCGGTCAGGCCAAGCACATTGGTAATCGATTCGCTTCCGACCTCCTCAATGTCTGCTACCGAGACAATCCCCATCGCCATCATCTTTTCGATCTTCTCGCTGTCCACAAATTCCAACTTGGACATCTCAGTTTCCAGATCGTCCAGATTCTTGTTGTATTCCGCAGGCGTCAGGATATCGATATCCCAACCTGTCAAACGGGCGGCCAAACGAACATTCTGGCCACGTTTCCCGATCGCCAGCGATAACTGATCCTCCGGCACAACGACGGTGGCGCGGTTCAATTCGAAACACAACGCGGTCTCAGCAACTTCGGCCGGCTTCAACGCATTGCCAATGAGGATCTGCGACGATTCGTTCCACCGGACAATGTCGATCTTCTCACCGCCAAGCTCGAAAACGATGTTCTTGATGCGACTGCCTCGGACACCCACGCAAGCCCCGACCGCATCGACCTTGCTGTCAATCGACGAGACGGCAATCTTCGTGCGGTAGCCGGCCTCTCGCGCAAGGGCTTTGATTTCAATGATTCGCTCGGCCACTTCAGGCACTTCCAACTCGAACAGTCGGCGAATGAAATCCGGGTGCGATCGGCTTAGAACAATCTTGACCTGCCGGGGTGCTTCGCGGACATCAAGAATCATGCAACGAATGCGCTCGCCCGGGTGCTGGGTTTCGCCTGGGATCTGCTCACTCTTGGGCAAGAACCCTTCCGCCCGGCCCAGGTTGACCAACAGCGCGCCACCTTCGTAACGGCTGATGTTTCCCGTAATCACGGCACCCTTTCGCTCGCTGAATTCCTCGAAAATACTGCCGCGTTCCGCCTCACGAATCTTCTGGATCATCACCTGCTTGGCGGTCTGAGCGGCAATTCGGCCTAATTCGCGCATCTCGATCGGTTCACCATTCCGCTGTGCGGTAATGTCACCCGTCAATCGGTCGATGCTGACCTGAACGTCGTCCATCTGCCCATATGCTTTGCGAACCGCCGACACCATGGCCTGCTCAAGATCCAAGAGCACCGAGTCCTTATCGATGTTCTTGTCGCGTGAAATGCTATCGACGATTCGAATCAATTCCGTATTCATACTGCCTTACCTCTTTGCCACGAGCGTGACGCACCACTCACGTCGTTTGTCATGATCGCTCGCTTAATTGTCCCGCGGTTTGCCGCGGCCGCGGCCGCTAAAATCACATCAAGCCTTGCCTCGTTGCGCCGCCCCCACCGTGACGGCCGGCACGAGGCTCGCAATAAACAAAAAAGTGGGACACTTGTTGGACCCACTTTTCGAGCCGCCGGATTGGTTCAACACCTTAGCCAGCGCAAACAACGAAGGTATCAACCTGCGCTTCACCGCATCGTGCACCTCCACACGATGCCATGCCATCCGCCCGAACCCACCGGTTTTCGTGGGTTCTCGGATTCGCAGGGCTCCCGCCGCCTGACCAACCTGCCGCTCTGGGCGACAGTGATCCCATGCTCGTGCCGGTTACACGGCACCAGCATGCTCCCCAACACTATTGCGGCTGACGTTCACACCTTCGTCTCCAAGCTCGAAAACATATACCCGCTCTATCTGGGTACATGACCAACTCTCTTCCCTTCTCAAGCGACTCACGCGCCTCGCTAGGCCTACCTGCCGTCGCTGAGGCAACCGAATTGTGTTCGATCCCTCACTGAAATACAACTACCCGTCTTCAACAAAAATCCAGCCAGTGAAAAAATTCATCGGCGGCATATCGACAAAACCGGCAACAAATCGATTAGCTGAATGGCAAAACGCTTCCATCTCTACTGCAGTAAAGGGCCCTGTGCTTCATTTATTCGACCGACGCGTTGGCCATCCATCTGGGTCTAACCGCGGCAACTGTCTCCCAACCCGCAACCATGGAGATCGGTATATTTACCACAACCTCATGGCCCCGTCAGGACGACATATTCGCCACCCTAAACCCGCAACGAAATGTTTTCACAGCTCGACTACGACCGGCTTAGAGGCCGGTGGCGTTCCCTAAAACAATCTCTGCCATGGACTTACGTCCCGACCACGGCGTGCGCGTACTATCACCTTTACCTATCTTAAAATCAATTATAATCTGCCCCCGGAACCTGTCAACACGCGGGCCACGCTCTGCTGGTGTGTACCGGTGCAGTCAGGCAACGTTGCCGCTGTTCAGACTAGGCGGTTCGCTCACGCGGTTTATCGGAAGGCGGTCTATCGTTATTGGTGGCACACGATAAAAGTAAGTTAGGCTCGTTTTGCAAGGACGCGCTACCCGTATGACTCGTCGTCCACCTGTTGGGTGATTATCCCCAATGGACGAGCCCGACGTTGTAGCGGGAGGCCATCTCGGGGTGGTGCGGCACGATACGTAGCGCATAGCCATACTTGCCGCTGTACTCGCAGGGAATGGCACCGACATAGCGGTAGGTTTCATCCGAACCGTTGTGACCTTCACAGGTCAACGGCGTTGACTTGCCGGTGGTAATCATTCCGCGTGCATCGATGGGGCCATAGTAGAGTTCGACGGATACTTCGTCCGCCTGGATCGAGCCGAGCCGAATTTGTGCGGTGACGGGTAACTCGTTACCCACAATTGCTTCCTCGGGAATCTGGGCGTCGATGGATTCGATGCGGACCTCTTCCCATCGCTGGCGAACCTTGTGTCGCCAAGCTGCCACCTCGCGGGTGATCTGATATTCGTCGCCGGCAAACTTGTGCCATCGCTGGGCGGCGGGCAGATAGAACCGTTCGGTGTACTCGCGGACCATGCGGTTGGTGTTGAACACGGGGCAGCAGGTTCGCATGGACGCCTTCATGGTTGCGATCCACCGCCGGGGCAAGCCATCGCTACCGCGATCATAGAACATCGGAATGATTTCTTTCTCGAGCAGGTTGTAGAACGACTGGGACTCCATGAAGTCTTGGTAGTCCTGGTTGCTGTACATGCGTCGGTCACCAATGACCCACCCATTTGTGCCGTCGTAAGCCTCGGGCCACCAGCCATCGAGCACGGACATGTTGATGACGCCGTTCGGCGTCACTTTCATGCCGCTGGTCCCGCTGGCTTCATGCTGTTTCGTGGGCGTGTTGACCCAGACATCTACACCTTCGATGAGCAGGCGGGCAACCGTCATGTCATAATCTTCAATGAAGACGATGCGGTTGCGTATTTGCGGTTGCCGGGCAAACTGGAAAATCCGTTTGATCATTTCCTTGCCGGCTTCGTCTTTCGGGTGAGCTTTACCGGCAATGACGAGTTGTACGGATTGATGCGGATTCAAGAGAATTCGCTTGAGCCGCTCTTCGTCACGGAACAGCAAGTGCGCGCGCTTGTATGAAGCAAATCGACGCGCAAAACCAAGCGTTAGTGCTTCGGGATCCAGTATCTCGTCGATGGCGTCCACTTCCGTCGGAGGGGCACCGCGGGCAATAAGCTGGGATTTCACACGCCGACGCGTGAAACCGACAAGGCGTTCACGGAGCCGTTCGTGTGATCGCCATAATTCCGCGTCGGGAATTAAGTCCACCCGATTCCAAATGGCCTCGTTCAGTGGATCCTCCGCCCACTGGGGTCCCAGGTATTGATCGAACAGGTGTGCGACGTCGCGCGAAAGCCAACTACGGATGTGGACGCCGTTGGTGATCGAGGTGATGGGCACCTCGTTCACGGGAACACCCGGATAGACGGGACTGAACATCTTGCGCGACACGTCGCCGTGGATTTGGCTGACGCCATTGCTGAGATACGAAAGCCTCAGTGCCAGCACGGCCATACAGAACGGTTCGGTCTTGTCGCTGACGTTCATTCGGCCAAGTTCGAGGAGGGTACTCTCGTTGATGGACAAAGCCTGGCAGTAGGAGCCAAGATACTTGTTGACAAGACTGGGTGTGAAGCGATCGATCCCTGCGGGGACCGGCGTATGTGTCGTGAAAACCGTTCCTGTCGCCACAACTTCTCGCGCCTGTTCAAACGTCAGTCCGTCACGTTGCATGCGTTGGTGAATGCGCTCGATGGCGAGCAGTGCGGAATGCCCTTCGTTCATGTGGCAAACCGCTGGATCGATCCCCATCGCCGACAACGCCCTGACGCCGCCGATTCCGAGCACCATCTCTTGTCGCAGCCGCATCTCATGGTCGCCACCGTAAAGCCGAGCGGTGATATCGCGATCCTCGGGCCGGTTGTCGGACACGTTGGTATCGAGCAGGTAAAGAACAACGCGTCCCACCATGACCTTGCAAATATTGACGACAACGGAATGTTCACCCAACTGAAGCGTAATACTGACTTGTTTACCGTTCTCATCGCGAACCGGCTTGATCGGCAAATCGGAGAAGCTGAGATCCGGGTAGTCCTCAAACTGGTAGCCGTCATTGGTGAGATATTGGTGAAAGTAACCTTGTCGGTAGAGCAACCCGACACCGACCAACGGCAAGCCCAGATCGCTGGCGCTTTTGAGATGGTCGCCGGCAAGAATCCCGAGCCCACCGGAGTAAATCGGCAAGCACTCATGAATTCCAAATTCGGCCGAGAAATAGGCGATCGTCCCGACCCCCTCATGACCGTAGTTTTGTTCAAACCATGTCGGGGCCTTGAGATACGCATCGAGCGACTCGAGAACGCGATCCAAATAGGCAATGTAGGCGGGATCGCGGCTCAAACGATCCAACCGCTCCTGCCGAAGCCGGGACAACATGGCTACGGGGTTGTGACGCAGATCCCGCCAGAGATCGAGGTCCAACCGGCGAAACAGCTCAATCGCCTCAGGATTCCAGGTCCACCAAAGGTTGTACGCAAGTTCGCGCACTTGCTTGAGGGCTTCTGGCAAGGCTGGCAAGACGACAAAACTACGGACTGGGTTCATGATGCTTCTCTAATTAATACAGGTTCATGGCGTGGGGCATCCCCACCGACAAACGGCCTTGTTTACTTGGAAGAGGGCTCTCCGCTCATGGTTCGATCCATCATCTTCCCTACGGGAATGAATTATCGGCGATATCCCATTGTAGCATCGGTAAAAAGCGAGGAACGCTAATCTTATTGGACGAAGGTTGATTGTGCCGGTTTGTTTCTTTAGCCGCTTGTTCTTACCCCATCATTCGTAGTCAGACCGATACAAGCAGACGAAGAAAACACGCTTAAGTTCATTTTTTTCAGCAACTTACGCAAAAAAGACGTTATATAGGACGCTGTCTCTGGCTGATGTGACCCCACCATAAGTCACATCTATACAGCCGAGCTGAAACCTCGACATGTCTGACTCGGCACCAGATTGTCGCCTTGGTGCTACTGTTTGTGTCACAATGTGTCTAGGCAACGGAGCACATCGTCGGGACGCGGGTGGAGGTCACATGCCATGATTTCGGAAGAGATTCAGATTGAGGGTCATATCATTGATTCGCTGATTCTGTCGAAAGTCTTGGATGAGGTTTTGGCCTTCGGCGGCGACTACAAGCTCAAGCAAGTCACGATTGGCCAGACGCGGGGTGACCGGAGCTCGGCCACGATCGAGGTCTGGGCGCCCGATGGCGACCAGCTAGGTGAGATTCTCGCTCACATTGCCAAGCATGGGGCGATTGTCCGTGCGGCAGAGGATGTCCTCCTTGTGGCGGCAACACAAGACGGCGTCTTTCCGGACGGCTTCTACTCGACCACGAATCAGCAAACGCTCGTCCGCTGGCAAGATGATTGGGTTGACGTGCGGAACCAGGAGATGGATTGCGGGATTCGTTTCGACGAGGTAAGCAACCGATTTGAATGCGTGCCCGTATGCCATCTCAAGCGGGGCGATCGGATCGTTGTCGGTCATCGCGGCGTGAAAGTGATTCCGCTCGAGCGATCGCGTGAGGCCGGTGCGTTTGAGTTTATGCGTTCCAACGTTTCGACGGAAAAGCCCAAGAATGTTTTGGTTCATCAAATCGCTTGCCACATGCGAAGTGCTAAGCGGGCGGGTAAGCCAATCCTTTTGGTCGGTGGGCCGGCGATCGTCCACACGGGTTCGGTGCGACACGTCGTCCGATTGATCGAGATGGGCTACGTCCAAGTCCTTTTTGCCGGCAACGCACTGGCGGCCCACGATATCGAACAAGCCCTGTACGGAACGTCACTCGGGGTGCACATGGATAAGGCCACTCCGGCGGAAGCGGGTCATGAACATCACCTTCGTGCCATCAACACAATCCGAAAATGCGGCTCGATGCGCGAGGCCGTTGAGGCGAACGTGCTACGAACGGGCATCATGCACGCCTGTATCAAACATCATGTCAATCTTGTTTTGGCGGGTTCCATTCGCGACGATGGCCCGTTGCCGGAGGTGATGACCGACGCATTGGTGGCGCAGGACCGGATGCGCGAATATGTGCAGGATGCGGGTTTTTGCTTGATGATTGCGACGGCCTTGCATTCGATTGCGACCGGGAACTTGTTACCTGCCCGCGTCGCGGCAGCCTGTGTGGATATTTCTCCTGCGGTTGTCACCAAGCTGGCTGATCGCGGCAGCTTTCAGACGGTGGGTTTGGTTACCGATGCGGAGCCCTTCTTGCGTGAACTGGTGCAGGAACTCGGCTCGGCAACGGCGTCGGTCATCAATCCAGGCCCGTGAAAAAACGGTCCCAGCGAGGCAGGTACCATCGTTCGGGATCCACCGACATGGCCACGGCAAATGCTCGCCCCACAATCTGATCTCGGGGTACAACGCCAAAGACGCGCGAGTCGGCGCTGCAGTCCCGGTTGTCGCCCATGACGAAATATTGGTTTTTGCCGAGCGTCACCGGTCCGAAAGATCGCAGGGCACGAAGCTGTGGCGTGGTCATCAGTGCGTGGGG
>Ga0180433_10001711_pt1 | contig 36191 bp, 41 predicted proteins | sample SS_ome_8_FD_132980 | JGI IMG/M metagenome (GOLD analysis project Ga0180433, IMG submission 132980) | Hypersaline lake sediment archaeal communities from the Salton Sea, California, USA - SS_1_D_1 metaG | ecosystem: Environmental > Aquatic > Non-marine Saline and Alkaline > Hypersaline >... | reverse complement strand
TCTTGTGCTTGAGCCATCGGTGTCCTCCTGTGTTTTGTTGATGTGGGTATCACAAATTTGGAGGCATCGATGGCTTTTTCCTATCAGTTATTTTGAAATTGCGAACATCAATTTACACTACCCCCAACCACGGCTGTTGAACCCCGGAGGGGTGGACCGGTTGTAACTTCGCTCGGTGTCCGTATCTGATGAACCTTTATGTCACTACCAGAATTAAATTTTTTTCCCCACACTTTTTTCCCTACGGATCGGGACAGGTAGAAAAAGTGTGCAAAAATCCGGCTGGGAAAACTAAAAACTATTATTGGTTGTCCCATTCGGCCTCCAATACAATTTTGCTCTAGCGGCACATGACCAAAGGATAGCCAGAACCAGCTGTCTGAGGGAATGGAATGACCGAGTTCTGGTTCTGGCCCGGCGGGAATGGATGCCGCTACCGAAATTGAATTGGCAGCCTTGACCTTTTGCCCACTTTTATGTCAAGATAAAAGTGGGGGTAAAGCGATGAATTGGAAGGTAAAACAGACAACTTCAAACCACCTCACCACAACAACTGACGCCCGGCTAGGCCCCCCTTTCCCCGATTCCAACGGGATTGAGGACATCAGGAGATAGTGTTTAAATAACAACCAGCCTTGGAATGAGATTCCAAGGCTGGTAAAAAATCAACCCATAAAAAAAGCCGGCTCGAACGAGCCGGCTTTTCAAAAAGTAAATATCAACTGTCATCGACGCTGGGAGCGGTCAATGACAGGATTGATTTGTTACATCGGGAGGAAATAATCGAACTTCGCAAGGATATTGATGAAATCGTTGGGATCATCGGATCCGTCGGCAAAACCCATTACGCGATATCCGCGGAACTGCAGACCTGCCCGCATATTATCCTGGATCATGTATTCGACACCAAGGTCACCATGCAGACCAAATCGCATGGCGCTGTCTGTTGCATCGATATTATCATCAACACTGAAAAGACCTAAACCGATTCCCGGTTTCAATGCAATACCATCCGGAAGGCCAACCATACCACCGACATCAGTATTGACAAAAACATTGATCGGTATGTTAGTGAGGGTATAAGTACTACCTTCCGCTTCACCGAACGACTGCATACCTAATTCTGCTCCGGCATTGACTGCCAGCGGACCAGCCATAAAGGCATTGGCATATTCCCCACTCACCTGAACGCTAAACCCGCCACCAGTAGCATCATTATTCAATGCCACAATTGCACCAACGTTTCCACCGACCCAGACACCTTTGTCGCTGCTTCCCATCATCATATCCTGTGCCATTAAGCCGGAACCAATCATCAAAACTGCTACAAATGTTAAAAACTTCTTCATTGTGCCCTCCTGGGTTGCTTTGTTTGCCTGTTAAAAACTTAGGTGAAGCACTCTAAAAGCTGTTAATAGATTAGGGTTGAATGCCCTTTTTGTCAAGTAATTTTATTGGGAACGACAGTGTTAAAGTGTCCTGGTGTTCAAGTGTTAAAGTAGGCATTTTTCAATTTGAGACTAGATTCAGTGTCAGTTAGGAGTTATTTCAAAGTACATTAGGTCCAAAAATATTAAAATACGGTGTATTGAGTTTTGCTTAGGAAAAAATTTATCCGAACAATGGAGAAAAGATCTACGTAATACGCAGTACGCAATATTCTATATCCACCAATACATCTCTACTCCGTAATCCCAACTTGTATCATCGTTATGTAACTCATGGTTCAGGTTTTGGATGGCTTCGTAGGTGATATACGGTTTTACGTATCGATATTTTTTGGTATACCAATAGAAGTCCAAGGTATACCTGTTTGCGTATTGCACGGTTCCAAGCGGGAAATCGGCGTGTTTGGTTTCATATGCTCGCCAAGGTTCTGTAGGAGTTATTTCTCCTTTTGCTACGTAATCATACTGTAACCCAAAAGACAACTTTCTGTTTTTCCATAAATCTGTTCTAATATGCAACTCCTCAACATCTCCACCTTCTTGATTGCCTATAGGCCTATCTTTATAAGTATAAGAACTTAGTAATCCTGAATGATTATAAACCCAGGTATTTAAGACCGTATATTCAATTTGAGTATTCAAGTCTACCTTTTTATTTATTGGAATATTTAATGTGTGTCCAAGAGTTATGCCAAGTGCATCATCAATTTTGGCTCTGTCTTTTATATCTACCTGAAAGTCATCTATGATAAATTCAGAATAGAATCTAGTATATGATGTATATTGCCATAATAATTCAAAAAATATTAACATATTATCGTCATTAGTCGCTGATTCATTACCCCCCTCATAAATAGAAGCAAAATATGGAATGAATGGATTTGAATACGCAAAATTTAAGTCCCTATTTAACCCTGAGTAAAGGATTATGTCCCCGAATCCGAATACCATTTTGTCATTAATATTCCATTTAACTCGGTGGCCGGAAAGGAATCTGTTTATCATACTATTATTACCATCATAAATAGTGGGAAGTTTTGAAGTGAATGAATGAACTTGAAATTCAGGAGAAAACCTAAATTTAACTCCGATTTGATCATATTGTGGTAATTCCCCATTCAAATATAGGCTGGAGAAAACGCCAGGACCCCACTTATATGCAATCCTCCCAATAAGGAGTTCTACCTTTTTTTTTCTATATAACACCCATGCATTATTAATCCTGCCCGTCAGTCCATATTTAGTTTTGTTTGTACCAATTTCAAATTGCTGGTTCGATGAATTACTAACAATCAGTCCTACTGAATAGAATAAATTTGTTCTTATTTTTCCGCTGATATTACTTGCAGTATTTAACCATGCTAATTTGTTACCATGAGGTAAACTAACAATGCTATTTGTATGTGTATTTATAGAATCCAATACAAAAAAACCGTCATACGAAGGTAATTTGTCTCCAGGTAAAATATTGACTGGTCCATCATTTAATCCATTAAAAAAAGATTTATTATAAAAAGAATAATAATTTGTGAAATGTTCTAAATGATTCGAGCTAGGAATAAGTACCTGAGAAAAAATATTATTACACAAAATTACTAAAACTATTAATAGCCATCCTAAGACTACTTGAAGTAATCTATTCATATCTAAATCAATTTAACATGATAAGAATCACCTTGAATATCTTCGTACTTTGTTTGCGAAAATTCAATCACCAAGGAATTTTCTAATACTTCGAATACGTGAGAATAGGTGGATTTTATACAAATAAAATCACCAGTTTTAATAATATCGTTAAATATTTTATTCTCGATTCTATAGTAAAGTTTCAATCTTCCAATAATTACATATAAATATTCATTTTTCTTATGAAAATGATTAACACGGTTCCCACTTACTTTAAATACAAAATACAAGATATCTGATAGTCTCCGTAGATATAATTCCAAATTCATCCTTTTCAGAAAAAATTCTCCCGAATGTTTGTAATGAATCTATATCCGAATTGTACTCTGGGATTTCCTGAATTTTTATTGGTTGTTGTTGGGGCATTGATTCTTACTTAATCTAATTCTACTGGATCTTGTCTTATTGTAGCCTGTTTTATGTTATATTCCGGGACTATCTCTTTCATTTTTAGTAGGATTGAAGGTTTTTCATGGGTTTTGGCAATCTGATATAATTCACCAATGTTGTGATTGATTTTAGAATAATTATTACCGTTACTTCCTGATTTTAACACCATTATTTTTTCGTGTTTGGTGTGAACCACATTTTCTTCTTCGGTTATCAATTCCTCAAACATCTTTTCACCGGGGCGCAACCCTGTGTAGGTTATCGGGATGTCTTTATCGGGCTTTAAACCCGATAGAGAAATTAAATCTCTGGCGAGCATCTCAATATTTACCGGTTCTCCCATTTCCAGAACGAAAATCTCGCCCCCCTGCCCAATGGCACCTGCTTGTAAAATAAGTTGTGAGGCTTCTGAAATTGACATAAAGTATCGTTTTACCTGTGGATGGGTGACGGTTACCGGTCCGCCATCCTTAATTTGCTTCTGAAATATCGGGATTACACTGCCTGAACTCCCTAATACATTGCCGAACCTGACTGCCATACATTTCAGGTTGTTTTCCAGCCCATTCATTTTTACCAACAATTCGGCAATTCTCTTGGATACGCCCATGACAGATGTTGGTCTTACTGCCTTGTCCGTTGATACGAGGATGAATTTTTCCGCATTGTATTTATCCGCCATCTCAATAACATTCTGGGTTCCTTTGATGTTAGTAGATACGGCTTCCCATGGAAAATTTTCCTGAATGGGGACATGTTTATAGGCCGCTGCATGTAAAATTATTTCCGGACGATGATCACTAAAAATCCATTCTATATTCGATTTATCCCGGATATCTGCCAACAGCGGGTTGATTTCAATATCTCCACCATACTCGTCACATTCCTGCCGGATTTTGAACAGGTTATATTCGTTGTTCTCTATCAGTGTTAATTCGGCGGGTGAAAAACTCAGGCACTGTCTCACCAGTTCAGAGCCAATTGAGCCACCAGCACCGGTAATTACGACTCGTTTTCCATTCAGGAATTCATCTATGGAACCTCTGTCCAGGTTAATTTCTTCCCTGCCTAACAGGTCATTAATGGATACCTCCCTGATCGACCGTATCGATACTTCCCCATCAATAATTTCATCAAATCCCGGCAGGGTTTTGACAGGCTTCCCGGTCTTTTTACAGATCTCCAGGATTTTACGCATTTGTTCGCCATCCGCGCTGGGGATGGCGATGAGAATTTCATCGTAAGAGAATGTTAACCCGGTGATATCTTCAATTTTGCCGACAATGGGAATATTGTGGATATACGCGCCAACTTTATACCTGTCATTATCAAGAAATGCTTTTACCCTGTACTTGAGCTGAGGATTTTTCTTGGCCTCTCTTGCTATCTGTTCTCCGGCTGACCCAGCACCGATCACCAGAAGTTCCTTGGTATCCCTGTCCAAAAAGCCGTTCCGCACCCTGTTGTAGATAATCCGGATAAATACTCTGCTGCCTGCGATGAGGGCAAAGGTGATTCCGAAATCCAGGATATAAATTGACCTGGGAATATCCGGCACCAAATTAATCAGAGATATAACGATGAATAATCCCACTTGACTGACAGCGAGCGCTTTGAGAATATTAAACATATCCTCCAAACTCGTATATCTCCACATCCCCCTGTATAAATGCATAAGATAAAATACCGGGAGCTTTACCAGCAGGAAGGTTGGTAATACTATAAGAGTGTTGCTCAAAAATGGTTCGGGAATTCCAAAATCGAACCGCAGCAGATATGACAAATAAAACCCAGCAATGATAGATATTACATCAAGAAATAGTACAATAATTAATTTATACTTTGATAAAGAATTATATAAATTTTTTATTTTTTTACGCAATATCATTGACTATAGTCTATTCTATAAGAAATAGCAATTTGTGTAAGCCATTTAACGGTGCATTGTAAAAAATTTTATATAACCATCAAATATATTTATTCAATATATGAGAAATATCACATTTACTTTTTTTAAAAAATGGAAGTCATTTATATAAGAAATTCTTCGTAAACATCTTCTCTTATTAATTCAACCGGATGCGGGGAAAATTCAATCGCACATCCATCTTCAATTGTGTCAACAGCATGCGCACAGTTAGGAAAAACAGTTATTAGAGAGCCTGCATTAACTTCAATCTTCTTAATTGTCGAATTATTTGTGGAAGCCATCGATTTGAAATAAGCTAATATTCTCCCCTGAATTAAGTAAAGATGCTCAACTTTTTCTTTATGATAATGGTTAGCTCGAGGCTTGTTATCTTTTTTAAGATCCAAATAGGCAAGGTATTTTATATCATTCGAAGTTGATATTACTGATAATTCTCCTTTTTCCAAAAATAGCCTAGTCTTTTCTTTTAATTGTGGGAAAGGACTCGATTCAAATGTTGAAAACTCTTCGATACGGAATAGATTGTTTGCCATGTTTGATTATGTCCTTTCCACCACTATTGTATCTGTGCCGGGTGGAGGGAATGGCTTTAAGTCAAAGTTTCTCTTACACACATTGATAAATTTTGGATCTGCATCCATTTGTCTAAGCATTAAGGAAATTATGCTAAGTGCAAATTTCCTATTAACAGAATTTAATACTGTCAGCATAATTAATATAATATCTACAACTATTGACCGGTTTTTAATATAAAATAACCCCAATCTACTTTTCCACGGTCTAATTAATTGGTTATACGATAGGTCAGGATCAGTCTTCCCCTCAAGTATATCATTTTCATCAGCAAATACTATTGATGAAAAATCAGTTATCCCGGGTTTAACTGATAATAACTTCCTTTCTTCATCTGTATATAAATCAACGTCTCGCTGTACTTGTGGTCTTGGCCCAACAAGGCTCATATCGCCTTTTAACACGTTCCATAGCTGAGTCAATTCATCGATTTTAAACTTTCTGATAAGGTTCCCGACTTTTGTTATTCTCGGATCATCCGCTGCTGTTGAGTCCACTCCACTCTTATCAGCATTTACTACCATTGAACGCATTTTAACCATATTAAATAGAACGCCGTTTTTACCAACACGCGGAGCGATATAGAAAGGGGAATGTCTGTCCTGTAGCCAAACTGCCAGCATAAAAATCAATAAAACCGGACTAGAGAGAAGTAGTCCAACCGCAGATACTACGATATCAAAAGTCCTTTTAATCATTGATGAGAGCTTTTGACTTTTCCAACTGTTTCTTCACGCGTGAAATGATAGCTGATTCATCCATACCGTAGTATTCACGCAAGTAAGACTGAGAACCAACCACAGAGGAGAATCCATCCCTTAAACCTATGCGATAGAATGATTCAGGTACAATTCCCTCCTCCAGACAGGTTTCAGCAATCAAACCACCCAAACCACCATCGACAACGTTTTCCTCAATAGTTATAAAACCTTCGGTTTCACGGGCCGCATTAAATATAGTTGCTTTATCCAAAGGTTTTAAGGTATGAACATTTAAAACCCTGCAATTTATACCCTCTTCATAAAGTGTTTCGGCAGCATTCAATACTACCTCAAGGATTCCACCAGTAGTTATGAGCGTGATATCGCTGCCATCTCTTAAAGTCCTGATCTTCCCCAGTTCAAACTCTTCACCGGGTCTATCAGTCCGTCCTGCATCTGACTTGTCTATTCTCAGATAACACACACCAGGGGTATCGATAATCGCCGTAGTCGCCTCTTCCGCCTCCCAGAGGCAACCCGGACTAACCACAGTAATATTTGGTATAGCCCGCATCACACTTAAATCTTCCGTTGCATGGTGTGACATCCCCAGAGCCCCATAGCTGAATCCACCACCTATCGAAACAATTTTTACATTCGCTTCATGATATGCAGCGTCGTTTCTGACTTGCTCCAGGCAACGGAAGATCGGAAAATTAGCGATACTGTAAGTAAATGCGATTCTCCCCTCAAGAGCCAATCCTGTTGCTACTCCTGTCATGTTCTGCTCTGCAACACCGACATTTAAATAATTCTTCGGATAATTACTCGCGAAGTCTGTCAGGACACCGAATCCAAGATCGCCGGTAACCAAGATAATTCTATCGTTGGATTTGACATGCTCAGTCAACCGTGCTATAAAAGCATCTCTCATAAGGATTCCAGTTCCTCTAGCGCTTTATCAAATTCTTCACCTTTCGCAGTTCGATAATGCCACAATACAGTATTCTCCATAAATGAAACCCCTTTCCCTTTTACTGTGTGGCAAATAAAAACAGATGGCTTACCTTTGATAAGGGGCACGTTAGTAAAGTTCGATGTAAGTTCATCGTGATTATGGCCGTTAACTTCAGAAACAGACCATCCAAAACTTTCCCATTTATCCTTGAAGGGTTCCAAATCCATTGTATCTTTGACAGGGGCTAAGCTCTGTATTTTATTATAGTCTACAACGGCTACAAGATTATCCAGGTTATGGTGGCCAGCGAACATAATCGGCTCCCAGTTGGAACCTTCATCACACTCTCCGTCACTCATCAGAACAAATACTCTATATTCTTTGTCGTCTAATTTTGCACCATATGCTATTCCAGCGCCAACAGAAAGACCGTGCCCGAGTGAACCGGTCGAAAGTTCCACACCCGGTACTCCTTTGTGAGATACATGACCACTCAAATCTGATCCGTCCTTATAGTGAGTTTTCAATTTTTCAGTTGAGAAAAACCCACATTCTGCCAGGGTTGCATACACTGCTGCACCAGCGTGCCCTTTACTCAAAATAAACTTATCTCTATCTGGCCATTCAGGCTTTTCCGACTTTACATTCAATACTTTACCGTAAAGCACGGCCATAATATCAGCCATTGAGAAGGCGGCACCAATATGACTACTTCCTCCCTCGCTGGTCATTTTAAGCGCATGTATGCGAACTCTTTTTGCTAATTCAGCTGTATTTGTAAAAATCATATTCTGTAAGTTTTTATCCTGTATAGAATTCTCTTATCTTCTGACTGATATATTCCACATCCCCATCAGATATCGTCATATTCATCGGTATCATTAAACAATTACTAAATAGTTTTTCTGTTTTGGGTAATTTGACATTGAATCCAAGGGCTTCATACTGATGGACAGCTTTTCCGCCCCACTGAATTAATGTGCCTATCCCATTCTCGGACAAATATTGTTTTAACTCATCTCTATTTTCAGCTTCAATTTCATAATTCTGATACACGTCGAAATGGTCAGTATCTCCATTCGGTGGAGGTGGAAGTTTTATCTCTTCTATGTCAGACATCCGATTGTCATACATCCCCGCAATACTGCGCCTTCTGTTAATTATTTTATCATAATTTTTGAATTGATAGTTAAGAAATGCTGCCTGCATATTATCCAAGCGAGAATTTCTGCCCCACATTACTACTTCCCCACTATCTGCGCGGCCGTGATCTCTCAATAATTTTATTTTTTGTGCTATTTCGTCATCATTTGTGACTAATGCCCCCCCGTCTCCCATACAACCAAGAATTTTTGCGGGATAGAAGCTAAAGGTCCCTGCCAGCCCAAAGGTACCTGCATATTGTTGTTTGAATTTAGAGCCGAGTGCCTGGGCAGAATCTTCAATTATTAACAGATTATGCTTTTTCGCTATTGCACTAATTTGGTCCATATCCGCAGTCCGTCCATTTAGCTGGACGGGCATAATCGCTTTTGTTTTTTCTGTGATTACATTTTTAATGCTTACCGGATCGATTAAATGATCTTCACCGCAGTCAACAGGTACCGGAATAGCGCCGACATATTTGATTGCTGACGGTGTCGCAACCATTGTATGCGAAGGAAATATCACTTCATCCCCTTCGCAAATACCAGCAGTTTTCAATGCCATCTCTAGTGCGTCAGTACAATTTGCGATTCCAATTGCGTGTTTCACATCTAAATACTCAGCAAGATCCGACTCAAACTTTTCCAAATCATCCTGCATGATAAACGCGCCGCGTTGCATTACATCTTTAAAAATTTCAACAAACTCATCAGTATTATTCGCAAATGTGTTTTGATAATCAAAAAAGGGTATAGTTCTGTTCACTTCAATACTCCGATTTTTCTATTCAAAAATTTTATCAATTTTATAAATGGCTAAAACATTTGATTTTAAAATTTTTCTTTTATGTCCTTCAGCATAACGAAAAAACCCTGCTTTCTCACATGATTTTATTGAGGGAATGTTATTTTTTCTTGTAATGTACCAAAATTCTCGATCTACTTTCCCATATTCATTTATAATGCTATTTAATGCAATACCAGCCAAACCATTTCGTCTGAATTCAGGAAACGTCTGTACCGGGCCAATTTGTAAATCATTATTATTTAAAAATGGCATCCTAAAATGCGGTGGTAAAACTACGGAATAATGAGCTACTCTATTGTTCTTACGTAATAGACAAACAAAATAATCATCATTTTTAAAAAGATGAAATTGCTTTAATAACCACCAAAATAAAAAATATTTCTTATAATCTTCTAGCCCTTGAGGGTATGGGGTAAAAACATTACACTCCCAAAACGATACAGAAAATCCTTTATTTGATATTTTAATTTTTTCTGTATTAACACCGGATTCCTTTTTATAAAAATAATACCGAGTCATTCTTTCCCCAGCAATCTAAGCAAACCCCAAAGAGTTCCAAATCCATAACCAAAATGCCTAAATACAAATGCAGTAAAAACTAACGGAATACATTTAATACATTTATTTTGAAAAGAAATTTTAAAAGAAAAATAAAAGTTCGTTATTATATAAAAGGTGGATATAATGATAAATAGCCAAAGAAAAAACATACTAAAAAAGGATATAACTATTAGAAATATTAACCCTCCTACAAATCCCCCTGCTAGTAAATGACGAATTTTAAACACTGGGCTACCATATTTAACAGGCAATATTGCCCAAACACCATCATTAAAATTATGCTTAAAAAAATCTTTTAATTTCGACTTAGCGTAATAATCAGATTTGATTGTTGGTATTAAAAGGATTTTTCCTCCGCTTCTTACTAACCTCAAATTAAAGTCAAAATCTTGACTTCGTTCTAAATTTTCATTAAAAAAACCAATTTTTTCAAACACTTCTTTTTTATAACATCCACCGAAAACTGTATCAACCCATTTGGGTTGTTTTGAGCCTATCCTAAAATCAGAATTTCCAACACCGAAAGGGCTCGATAATACCCATGCTATTGATTTCGCTTGTTCAGTATCTGCTCCAGGAATTGTATTTATAGTACCGCCCACATTATCAGCATTATATTTTTTTAAATAGGTAACACAATTTTCAATATATTTTTTCCCATATTTTGCATGTGCATCCATACGGATTATAACATCCCCTTCAGACCTCTTAATTCCAATATTCAATGCTGAGCTGGCATTTTTTTTTGGATTATTAAGTAATTGTATCAATTCATATTTTTTTGAATATTCCTTTATAATATCTCTTGTATTGTCAGTACTTCCTCCATCTACCGCATATACTTCCAAAAGTTTTTTTACGATTGTGTTTTCCAAAATAGAGTCAAAACATTGTGCGATATATTTTTCCTCATTATAACACGGTATTATTACACTCACTTTATATTTCATATTTTTACTCTATCAGAGATTTATAAATTTTTAGAGTTTTAGATGCAGATTTTTCCCAACTATACTTCTCTTTTACCATTCTCTCCGCTTCCCGACCTATATTTATTCTAAATTCTTCATCATTTAACAGGCTGATAAATGAATTAGACAGCATTTTATTATTTCCATAATCAACTAGTACACCATTTTTACCATTATCGATAGTTTCTTTCAACCCACCTTTATTTGTAGCTATAATTGCCTTTCCTGCCTCCATTGCGGTGAATAGAACCCCGCTATGGGTAATTTCTTTATACGGTAAGACAACAATATCAGCAGCACAAATTAGAAGAGCTAATTCTTCATTAGAAAGAAAATAAAAATATTGATCGATATATTTATCTAAATGGTATTTGTATATATACTTGTTAATGCTATTTAAATATTTATAATCTCCGCTTCCAGCAATTATAAGCTTTGTATTTTCCATTTCATTTATGACAGCCTTAAATGATTCAATTAAAAATTCAACTCCCTTATAAGGGCTTATTCCACCAAAGAATAGTATCAAATTTTCTGTGTTCTGGTATCCTAATCGGATCCTTGCCTCTTGTTTTTTGTATTTTTTACTTCCTGATTTTACTGGACCATGCTTAACTACATGAACTTTTTCTTCCTTTATTTTAAATTCATCAATCAAAATATTCCTTGATTCTTTAGTATGACATATAAGCTTATCTACATTTGAATAAAGCCATTTATATTTTCCAAATAACCTTTTATTGGTATTATGCGGCAAAACATTATGTACAGTTAAGACTAACTTTGATTTTGTTTTTTTTAAAGCAATAATATTAAATTTTTCAACGTAGTAAAAAATTTCTATCAGCGGAAAATTTTGATAATGGATTACTTTGGGCTTAATATTCCTTACTAGTTTTTGTATAATAATTGAATTTATTATATACTCTAATAATTTTATACCTCTTCTAAAATAATTATTACTTCGGTTGTGTGTTATGCGGAAAGTACCATAAAGGTTTATAAGTGCTTTTTTTGAATTTTTTGTACTTAAATAACTGTAAGTCTCCGGACACCCAGATACCCAGAGTAAAATTGTTGAACATTTTTTTTTTAATTCTTTAAATATATGATATGTATATGGTGGAGTTCTGCAAGTAAGGTCTACTAAAAATATTTTACTATAAAACATTGTATTAAATTAAACCAGTATAAGTATTAAAAATAAAAATTAAACATGCGATATTATCCATCAACATTTCAGAAGTAATTCTTAGTTATCTACTATATAAAAATTCCCATATTTTTGATTTAAAGTCATTTAAAAAATACAAACTAATTATCTTGTATATAAATATTTCTAATGGTGTATAAAACTCTTTCAACATTACATTTCTTTCCCTTTTTCCTACTTTCCTATTTTCTTTCATTGTTGAATATCCACCATATTCCCATTCAGATATTACAATAGATAATTGTTGGTAAACGACTTTTTTTTCTAATATTGCTTTACGTAAAAAATGTTGATCAGCCGCAATTTTATATTTTAAATCAAAACCACCTAGTTCATTATAAATTTTCTTTTTCACCAACCAAGATTGGTGGTTTAAATTATTCTTAAATAAATAAAAACGGGTAAGTTTTTGAGGATAGTGTACAATTTTATTTAAAGGCAATAATTTAATCCCACCGTATAAAATATCTGAATCACGGTTAATTTCGTTGGCAATCTTTATGAGTACTTGATTATCATAAAACACGTCACCAGAATTTAAAAAGTAAATATATTCGCCCTTACAATATTCAATTGCTTGGTTCATAGCATGATAAATGCCATTATCAGGTTTTATAATCGTTTTTGCATTGGACTCCCTACGCACCTCATTAAAACTACAATCAGAGGATCCACCATCTTTGATAATATACTCAAAATTTTTATACTTTTGGGACAGGACGGAATAATATGTTTTTAGTAAATTATTCCCAGAATTTAGATTTACAGTTACAATACTAAAAAGAGGACTATCCATATATTCATACGTTAGTTTAATAATTAGCTAGTCTATATTTTATAGCTATCGTTGATTCTAATTTTAATTGGTGATTCTCACATCTAAAATTTTACTTGCAACGGACTCCTAATTGGAATAAAAATAGGGAAAATATTCTAAATAATCATAATTAATGTCATAAGAATAAGAAATCCCTTTGAATAGATTCCATGAAGAAATAAAGAGTAAATTATAATTGGTACAATATATTCTAAATTCCTTTTCCAACCAATGTTATTTATTACTTTGTTAAGCCCTAATAAATATATAAACGAAAATATTAATCCGTGCTTGCCTACCATGCTAAGCAAGGAGTTATGTGACACTTTACCCATATATAAAACGGCACTTTCCTTAAAAACCTCACCAAAACCAAATAACATTTTAGCTGGCTCTGATAAGAGAAGATTTAAACTTGCAAAATTCAAAAAAATTCTATTTTGAGCAGAACTATCGCTGAATACAATTAATCTTCCAATTCCTCGAGCGCCAGTGTCAGCATAAAAATGACTCATACCAATTAAAACATAACTTGCCATGAATATAATCGTATTTAATAAAATTAAAATTATTATAAAATTTGTGCGATTTAAAACAATTTTAATTTTATTCTTATAGAAATGAATTAGTAAGAATACAATAATTGCCAAAAAATATGTTCTACTTAAAAATAAAAAAGTAGCCCCCAAACCAAGTGCTATACCGGGCCAGAATCGAATCTTAAAGCACAGGAGAAAAAATAGAAGCATATAAAATCCTGCAAAATTTGTATCGCCAACACTTAACGTCGATGTATATTCCCAATACCCTGGTACACCCATGTTTTCATATAGTTGATATGTAAGTGATATAAACGCAATAAAAACTAATATATAGATATATTTAATATTGATGTTCTTAAAATCTGCTGCTGAAACGAAAAGAATTAGCATTGAGATTACAATACCATCCGTAATACTTTCATAATACATCGTAAGGAATCCCGCTATAAGAACTAAATAAATAAGTATAAGGTCTTTTTTATTTATAGTGGCGTTATTCATATATACTATTAACACTAATATTAAAAAAAAGATTGGTATAAATATTCTTGCATGATTAAACCTTATATTGGAAGGAACGACAAAAAGAAAAAATATTGAATAAGTTATGATTAAATTAAAAAACACACCCCCAATATTTATTTTATTTTTCAAAATATATTTACTCATTAAAGCTAGTTATTTGATATTTTCTGATAAATCATTTTAACATATTTGTATAAATTGCCATATGTCATCTTATGAATTTTGTTAATTTTTTTAAATTTTACAACCCTAGCGCCCAAATTTTTTACTTGGAAATTATATTTATTACCTTTCCGAATTTTATCATACAAAATCAAATCTAACTTATTTTTTCTTTCAATTAGCGATAAGGTTTTGCTATCTATATTTTCTATTTCTAGATAATTGCTTTTCACATTTCTTTTAAAGTAGTATATATTTTTCCACTTAAAGTATTCGGAGATAGCGACCAAAAACTCATCAAAATCAGACAGTATTCCACATGCAATAAAATGCTTTTCTATATTTATAAGCCCCCTTTTAAGAGTGGATTCATCACAATCTTCATTTCCATAAACCGTGTCTTGTGATTTTATACCAGCTAATAGTCGGACTTGGCCATTATTTATTTCTGGGGTGATATCATTATACACATAATCATATAAAGTTAATTTATTTTCATTTATTGTCTCATATAGATAATGATATTTATAATTTTTAGCATAATTGTAATGGGAGACGACCCTTCTAACTGGATCTCTTAATATTGTTATATACCGGGGATTATTAGATAGATACAAATGTAACCCAAAAGGCATATGCCCTTTGAGACATTTTATTTTATTCCTTTTCTCTATAGGGAAATTTTTAAAGTTTTCTATAGAATTTTTAATGGGGACGTGCGGGTCCATCCCTATCGTGTATAATTCATTTTTCTCATAATTTTTATTAATAATTTTATGTAAAGTTGTACCAGCGCACTTCGGGATATGAATAAATATGAAAGGATTTTTTTTCATTTATTATTTTTTATATATCCTTTTATATAGATTAATATAGCTTTCTGCAGTGTCTTCAATATTAAATACTTTAGATTTTTTTATGGCATTATCAGTTAATTTTTTATAATTATTATTTTCCAATACCCATTTCAGGCCAGAAACAATATCCGCCTCCTTTTTTTTAAGTAAATATCCGTTTATTTTATGATCTATGATATCTGGTATCCCCCCAACTCTCGTTGAAACTACAGGAGTTCCACACGCTATTGATTCAATTATTGCGTTAGGAAGATTGTCTGCTATTGAAGGTGCTAATAAGACATCTACGGCTGAATAAAGGGTAGCTAAAATAGTTTCATCATTTATATACCCTACATCAATTACTTTAAAAGATACCTCCTTCCTTTTATTACCCACCATAACTATTTCGTAATCATTATTTTCCTTTATAAAATCGTGTAATTCTTCTTTAATTTGTCCGTAACCCTTAAATGGATTGTCAATAGAATTCGTGATTATCAATACTAACTTCTTGTCCTGCGGTAAATTGAAAAACTTTCGAGCATCAGTAGTAATTCGCTTATAGAATATTTTACGATCTATACCATTGGGGATAATACTTATATCATTACCATATATATTATTATTATATATAGTGCTTGATTTAACCAGTTCTTTCATCCATAAATTTAGTGCAACAAAATGAATATTAACAAATTTCCACTTTTTTTTCTTTTGTTTAAAAATAGCAGAAGATAAATCATTATTCTTACTACTATTTAGAACGGGACAACTATTACAAAAATTCCTGTATTTTCCGCAATCAAAACTATGATGACATCCGCCAGTAATGGGCCACATATCATGAAGAGTCCACACAACAGGCCTTTTAATTTTTCCTAAACTAGAAATATCCAAAAACCCATTTAGTGCCCAGTGAATATGTACGATATCAGGATTTAATTTATTAATATCATTTACTACGGAATTATTCGGTACAATTGACGTTGAAAAATTTTTACGGTTGACCTCTTTATAAAACACTAATGGGAGAACATTTCCGTATTCATAAAATTTTTTATATAATAAATTTCTAGAGAATGAAGAAGTTAAAACATTTTTACGAGAAGAAGTTCTATTTGCAACTAAATATCTGACGTTTATATTTTTCTTTTCGAGTGATGAAAATAATCTGTTTGCTGCTATCGCTGCCCCACCATGTTGCTCTGTGTGATTGATAAATAAAACTTTCATATGAGTAATATATACTAGCCTTTAGTAGCTTAATCTATGACGCCTGTATAGATAATTTGTCAACAGATTGAAAAAACTTCGAATACAAATTATTTACCACCAATCATTTTAATAAAAATCTTAATCTTCTTATATATTTTATAAAACCACGGGGTTTGGTAGTGATAATTTTGGGTATATCTATCAGCAATTTCATTCGCTTCTATCTTTTGAGGATGAGAAAGCGGGAAAATCAATTGACTGTTATTCGCACCAAAATCAGGGTTATTTCCTTCTAATGTGTGTGTAGCATCCTCTCCGAAACCGATGTTTTTAACTATATTTACTTCAGGTATTATATTTAAGCCATTATTATACCAAATCGAATATTGCCAAATGTGCGCCCAACTATCTATTTCTCCATTATATACTCCGTTAAACCTTTTCTCCCAATATTCTTGCGCCTTATTTGACTTTAGATATTTCTGAATAAAGTTTTGCTTCCTCATTAGTGGCCATTTATTCATCTCTATGTCAAATTTCTTCCAAGCTCGCTTCCAGCTGGCCCAGCCCCAACAGTGCATGTACCTTGAGAAATAATAACTGTTATCCGTTCTTCGCTTTGGCTGAAAGTTATTACCGGAAATGGTCATCACTTGCTCTTTGTCTTTGTATCTATAAAGCAGTTCTTCGCAAAAACTGAAAAAGGAGTCATTTGGAACACAATCATCTTCAAGAATTATTCCCATCTCCTCTTCATTAAAAAACCAATCTATTCCTTTACTTACTGCTACTTTAGCCCCTAGATTGTCACCTCTAAAAAGCGTTTTCACCTCACAATTCCAATCCACATTCGTAGTTATTCGTCGAACCTCTTCGCATTTTTTAACTTCTTCTAGACGATTTTCCCTTGGTCCATCAGCAGAAACATAAAGCCTTGGCGGTTGCGCATCTCTTATTTTTTCGAAAACTCTTTTCGTGGTTTCCGGTCGTTTAAATACCAAAAAAAGTACTGGTAATTCAAGTGTCTTTTCAAATTTATCTTTCACTAGCTATGACCGACCCAAATACCGTCTAATCCTCCTGATTGAGGGAATGAAGGGAACAAAAATCTTAATTACTCTAATAAATTCTCTTATTATCTTAAAATTACTAAACGGAAACTGTTTAATATAATTAGTTTTGACTTTTTCATCATTTTTAACAGATTTGAACAGTTCAAGCCAATCCTTACATATGACAGAATAAGAAAATTTACCTTGAATAAATTTTATACCATTTTTTCCTAGATATTCTGCTTCAACTGGATTTTTAAGTAAATATACTATGTTATCTATTAAATCATTTTCACTTTTACCTAGTAAACCAGTCTTATTGTGTACAACTGTATCTAATAAACCCCTATAAGCACCCGATACTACTGGAACACCTGAAGCTTGAAATTCAATAGCCGCTCCAGGACAATTCTCAGTTTTTCCTGATGGGTTTACTACTCCAACATCAGCTTCTTGCAGAATATCAATTTTTTCAATACCTAAAGTTCCTTTAAATATGACAGATTTATCTCTTTCTCCCTGCTTGTCCATCAAGTATTTTCTCCAGCTATTTTCATAATTCTCTTCAGCTATTCCCCACATACCCAACTTTTGATTACGGTTATATAATCTCCCACTTCCAATAACTACCAGTTTTGCAGATGGCACCTGAGATTTTATGCTTTTCCAATTCTTGGCCAGCAATTGAAAGCCTTTTGCAGGCACAAGACTACCCAGATAAACTACTTTATTCCCTGCTTTTACTACATTGCGCTTAGGAACATAATTCGTATAATCAAACCCATTAAATATACATACTGATTTATAGAATATGGGGTGATCTCTTAATCGATCTAATTGCTCTTGGCTAACACAAACAAATCTTTTCAGATATTTTGAATAGGCCATTTTATCTAACATATGAATATCTGAGGGTGTGTTATGCACCCAAGCAATTATTGGTATATTAAAACTATCCAATTTCTTCGTGAAAATTTTGCCTTCGACGTCTGTAGTAGGTCGCCAAATAAAAAAATCGCATTTATCCTTAGCTGCGTTTTTTGCTCCATCAATACAATTTTCTACTTTTTTACATTTAATGCTATCAGGTAAATTTTTAACCGTATTTGCATAAATAGTGAATTGTGCTTTACCAGGATACTGTTTGTTAAAATATACTGGTAAAGTAATAAAATTAAACTGTGTACCGCCTATTCCAGGATTACCTTCTTCTGGTTTTGAAAGATCAACATCGGAAATGTTTTTATTTTCTAAGTAAAGGCCGACTTTCATCATATGAAGTATTTTGTTAACAATTCAAATTAACGGGTATTTATAAATTTTTAAATTTAAATTTAGCTTTTTTTGTAGTTTTTTATTACAACTTCCATAATATTCTTGAAGTCTATCAACATTCACCCTACTAAGTTTATAGTTCTTCTTTTTACCGTTTTTTAAAGTAGACTCAACAGTTGATCTAACACTATCTTTAAATCTCGATGGTAAAATATTGGCAATACGAAATAGGATTGGAAACTCTCTCAATATCTTCCTATAAATATTATATCTGTTTGAAACTCCAGTATTTTGTTTACCTAATTTTAAATAATCTTTAGTTTTCTCTAAAGAAATCCCCATAAACGATGAGAGCTTAGAAGCAAAAACATCTGTTTTATAAACTAAATCTTCAAATAAGAAGACACCTACATTATTTTTGGGAAATAAATCCTCGTAAAGCTGAATCACCTTATAATAATTTAATGATTCAATTATTTTCAGTTCATTATCTAAAGCGATTGAAATCCAATCATCAATATTTTTTGATTTTCCTATCGAAAAGCACCTTGGATCAAACGGATGGTCCCTGTACTGTGAAATCAGAAGATCAATCTGATTCCTAATTACAATAATTATTCTAGCCTCAGGAAACAGATTGCTTAATCGTTTTGCTTTTGCTCCAATATCATTATGTGAAAAGTTAACAGAGACAAACCTTTCATTGCTAATTATAGTTACTCTCTTAGGTTTTAAATCTTGAACATATTTTTGATAAATTGAGTTATATAAATTCTTCATATTTAGTTGATCATACTGAAAATCATCTAGCATGGAAATATTATAATGCAATCTCTGCAATTCTTTATCATTAATAAATATATTACTATCTGAATAATTAATCGTATCATTGCCAATATTCCCGGTCGGGAATACTCCAAGATTTAGTATGGCTGGGTGCTTTTCAAATAGTTGTTTTTGGAGAGTTGTACTAGCAGCTTTTGGATAACCAATATGGATAAACATTTATCACCTTTCAATTTTAAAAATTCCGAATGAAAGAGTGTTTAATTTTACGAAAAGCACTTGCCGTAAATCTTTATCATAAAAGTCATAAAAAATATTAACTACCAACTGTGGGATAACAGTGGAAAATGCAGCCCCAATTATGCCGAATTTTACTATTAAGAATAAATTTAGTGTTATGTTCAAAGAACCTACTAATAATTGGCGAAAAAAGATCGCTTTAGTTTTATTAATTAATAATAAATATTTATTAGTCATTATTCCAATAAATGATAATGGTAATGTCCAAATGTATATGACTAATACAGGCCATGCATTGATATATTCATGCCCAAACAAAAATTGTATTATAGATTCAGAACTAACTCCAATAATAATTGCTATACCAATAAATGGCCATAAGAAGTATTTAAATATTTGACCGTATCTAGTCCAGAATCTTTGTGTTCCATTCAATTCGACCAATTTCGGAAATAAGGAAGTAGCTACTATCACCGGTAGAAAAGATGCTGAATCGGCCAATTTAACGCCCACCGCATATATACCCACACTTGATGCGTCTAGCATCTCCTTGATCATGATTTGATCAATTTTCATAGCGATAATTATATTAAGTCCTGATATTATAAGCGGCCAACTGTCTTTTAATAAGTTTTTGGCTATATTGTAATTAAAATTTAATGGTTTAAATTTTTCCTCTCTTCTCACAAATTGCCACCCTAACAATAACAATCGAATGAGCGATGAGACTAAAATCGCAATTGCAAAAAAAATAACAGACAGGCTTAAAATTATAAATGCAACTTTCAAGAGTGAAACTAAGATGAAAGTAATTACATTTGCAATTTCAGAATATTTCGCCAGAACCTTAGCCTGGAACCAATAATCAAATACTTTTGCAAACTGAAAAAAAATAGTACCGCTGCATATAATAATTAAGTACTGGGTGGTTTTATCATCATTAATAAGTATCCCCAATGCAATCACAATTAATGTGACAAAAGAACCAACTGCTATCTTCAGAGAAAAAGCAGTACCTAATAATACGTTTTCATTTTCAGGGTTATTAACGAGTTCTCGTACTAAAATATCATTTAATCCTAATCCAACAAAAACACCAAACAATGACACGAAGCTCTGTGCATAACTCAACAATCCGTAATCTTCAGGACCCAAATACCGTGCGACATAGATGCCAACGACGAGGGAAAGGACCCTATTGATAATTTTTCCAAAAAACATGTACCCGGTATTGGATACATATTTTTTCATCTCAGAAGAAAGTTGAGTAATTATATTCAAATTATTGTCATAAAATTTTTCCTTTAGGCTTTTCAATTTATTAATTGAATATTTGATGTATCTTTGATGTTAATATTTATTTCGAATAAAAATTAATCCTTTATTCCTAAATTGCTTGCCAACCTTACCTTCACTGGGAACAAGAGATCTTGCCTTAGAGGTGATACTTTCATTATAACTAAACCCAATTTTATCCAATTTATTAATCCAATACTCGCCTGGTTGCTCATTTACATGATGATACCCACCTTGACCAGGTGTTGCAAAAGTGATTGCTACAAACTTTTTAGACTTTGAGAAGGCCGCTAAGAAATTATCAACAAACCTTTCTTCCACATGCTCAACAAACTCAGCAGACCAGACTAAATCAAACCAATTATCTGGAATTAAGGCCCCAGTTGTAAAATCATGTTCAATAATTGAATCTATCAGTTGATTATTTTCTATCGCAGTTGGACTACCTTCAATACCTTGGACATTACAACCGAGGCCCCTAAAATAGTCGAGTGCGTAACCCAATCCACATCCTACATCCAGTACTGATTTAACCGTATATTCTTCAACAAACATATCCCAAATTCCGGGGCACCATGTACCCGGTGCTGGCTTGCCTACTATATATCCCCCAAGGTGTCCTTCTGAGGTTTGCATTTCCAAACCACTCTTATTTCCCATAAAAAAATTATTTATTCTTTTTAAAAATTTTTCAAACATAGTAAATCCTATCCTTTATTATCATCAAGTCAATATTTGGGATTCATATTGCACACAAATATTAGGCATTATAAACAAAATACCACTTTTGTCTTTTCATTAATAATTCTGCTTAATAGAGTATATGTTTAACACCTTTCCAAAAGTTACTACCGTATTTATATAATCATAATTAGCAAGTATATCATTTATTTTGTCTTGTACATAAAACATTCCTTTTGCAGGAAATGGTGATTCCAAATTCTCTTCAATGATCATCATACAAGGTAAAGTTTTATTTAATTGGTGAATAATTTGTTTACCATCTTTTAAAGTGATCCAGTCATGATAGGGTAAATCATAAATTGTAGGATTCTTCGCTCCCAGCAAGTTATACAAAATTGGTGCCCATGGAAAAATAAATAGTGAGTTATCCCTGCTACAGTTTTCGTTGAAAATATGTCTTAACGATTTAATTGCATCAGCATGTTGAAGCGACATTTTATATTTAATAAGGTATGGTTTTTGTGTATACTTAACGATCTTATCCTTAAAATCTCTACGTGTTTGCCAATATGGGTTAAAATAGTCAATGGATATATAGAGTAAAACCAATAAAATTAAATACTTATAATACATTGTGTTATGTTTTGATTTTTCTTGTTCTCTTTCATCTGCTTTGTTCAGCAAGGTTTGCTTGATTGAGCCTATTGCAGGTGGTATCAGAAAAAAAAAGTATGAAGTTGTCATTATTCGAACGTAATGTCGCCCTGGCCATCCTAATTGTGCCGATGTGGAAATAAGCAATAAGAAAATACTTGATAGAATTATTCCAGAGTTAATTTGAACTCTCGTAAAAAATGCTACAATTAGTATTATAAATGCAATTAGCCGCGGAACATCATAAAATGGAAATTCTATGTAAGTTTGCCACCTTACTAAATTGCCAATTTGATAGGTACGCGCAATTATGAAAACCGAAAGGATCCCCAAAAAAATACTGAAAGATAAAAGATTTAACCTTCTTTTACTCCTTGTCATTCCAAAAACAAGAGGTATAAATAATATAATACCTATTAAATGTTTAGGATTTGTAATCCCAACTATACTTAATATTAATCCTTTAATTGAATAATTATAAATACCTTTTTTAGATCCACTTTCACTAAAAACATCAATTACATCGATAATGATATTTTGCTGGTAAAAATAAATTAATATGGGCAAGGCAATTATTATAAATCCAAAAAGGAAATATTTGATCTGAAATTTTCTACCTATTTCAACGTTTAAATACTTTTTAAATACCCAAACTGAGCCTATAAATAATATTAAGAAAACACCATAACTTTGCTTTGAAAAAAAGACAACGGAAGTTATCATTCCTGCTAAAGACAAGTAATATGGTCTGTCATTAATAATATATCTGATTGTAAAATATAATACCCAAATCGAAGCTGTTATTGAAAGCGGAGTGAATGAAAAATATGGAAAAGTACCTGCCTCGAATGTTATTAATAATACTAATGTAAATATGAGTGATAACTTTTTATTATAGTAAATTAATAATATCTTGAATACAGCGTAATATCCTAGTATGGTTATTATTATACCTAAATATAAATTATAGATATAATTTTCTCCGAATATAAAATGTATTGCACTTTCCAAATAAAATGACAGGGGCAATACTGTGAGAGAAAAATCTTTAAACGGTATATTTCCATTCAAGATTTCAAGTGCAAAATGATAGTTTAAAGTTCCATCAGTAAAGTCAAAACCTGTAGCAAAAGAATTTCTAATGCTAAAAATATATACTATAACAATAATAAGTACCGATAAGTACTCGCCATGATTGTCAATATCCAAATACGCTTTTATTTTTTTTAATTTATCCAATAAAATTTATGAAAAACCTACAATAACATATGATCAATAAATTGGTTTGATAAGGGCAACTTGTGAATATCTGTCATTAATTAAAATTCCCTAATTAGGATTCCACTTAAAAACACGTACCTAAATATTTGTTCTTTTGAATAGTGTGTCCGGTAAGGCTTTTATAAAAAACATTAATATTCTCCATGAATAGGTCGAATAAACATTATTTCTTTTTTTACGATAACAGTCGTGTATCTTTTTTGCCAATTTTGAAGGCCTTATAGTTAATAAAGGATTTGTTTCAATTTCTGAGACCATTTTTGTATCAACAAAACCTGGTTTTACTGTCATTACAAATATATTATATTTATGGAGCCTATTTCTCAAGCCTGACAAATATGTTGTAAAACCTGCTTTCGCGCTCCCGTATAAATAATTCGCCTTACGCCCCCTGTCTCCAGCAACAGAGGATATGCCTATAATAAATCCACTACCACTACGTTCAAAATCTCCCGCTATTATTTCAAGGATACTGACGGCTCCAATATAATTCGTTTCCATTATCTTTTTCGCTTCCTGAAAATTTTTTTGAGCTTCATCCTGATTCCCAAGGTAGCCAAAGGCAACAATTACCCCGTCTGGTTTTGGATCTAAATTCTCATAGAATTCCCGGTGACTTTTGTAATCCGTAGCGTCGAAAAATAGTGGTTCCGCAGAAATATTGTACCGAATTTCCAAATCGTTTACATGAGCTTGCAGTCGCTCCATATTGCGGGAAGCGAGATACAAATCAGCGGACTCTTCTAATGCAAATTTTTCGGCAATAGCCTTCGCTATATCAGAATTTGCGCCCAGGATGAGTAATCGCATTATAAGCCTACCCGCTGTGACTGTAGTGACTCAAAGGTCGAATTCATGTTATACTTTTCACGAACTTGGTTAAATTGCTCCAGTTGCGGGTATCCACTCTTGAATTTCTTTTCAGTTATCCTAACATCTTTTGTCAAATAGAACCGACCGCCGGCTTCAAGAACAATATCATCTAACACCGCAAATAAACTTTCCAGGTTATCATGCATTTTAAAGTCAAGCGCCAGGGTATATCCTTCCATTGGGAAAGATAGGTAGTTCGAATTTTCATCTCCGAATAATTTTAAAACAGCCAAAAAAGAGCCTTCCTCATGTTCAGCAATTACTTGCAGAATTTCGGATAATCCATCATAACTCGTTTCTTTTGGAAGCACGAATTGGTATTGGGTGAATCCGGATTTCCCATACATCCGATTCCAGTTGTTAATAGAATCCAATGGATAGAAAAACTTGTCGAGATGTACCATTGATTCTGATTTGGTAAAGCGTGCTTTGTTATAATACAGATTATTAAAAAGTTTCACGCTATATTTATTCAGAAAAATTTCCGGGAGTGTTATCGGGATGCCAAGTTTTGGGGGTTTGGTCGGTTTAAAATCCTCGTCTTGCGTATGTTCACCAAGCATCAAAACCGATCGCCCTAACCTGTTTCCTTTTGCGAGACAATCGATCCATGCGACTGAATAGGTTACCTCTTTATTTTCCTCAAAAAGCGCAAATATTTCTTTTAAATTATTTGCGCGATAAATCCTTTGATTAATGTAAGCGCTTTGCACTTGCTTTAATTGTATTGTCGCCTTCAGTATTATGCCAGTCAATCCCATACCGCCACACGTTGTTAAAAACAATTCTCGGTTTTGTTCTCGGTTACAATGTACCACTTCCCCATTCGGTAACATTAAATTGAATGAAATGACTGATTCACTGAAACACCCTTCCTTGTGGTGGTTTTTCCCATGGACATCACTGGCAATTGCTCCCCCGACAGTCACATATTTTGTACCCGGTGTTACCTTTAAAAACCAGCCCCTTGGTAGGAAAACTTCTATGATTTCCGCTAAACTAACGCCGCTTTCACAAGTTAGTATTCCTGAGTTTTCATCAAATTCCAGAAAATTATTGAGTCGTTTTGTAGAAAAAACGTGTTCGTTTAATGCGCTATCTCCATAACTTCGACCAAGACCAAAAGGAATTGTATTTTCTGAAAAATGAAGGTATTCCCGAATATCTGATTTGGTTTCGAGTTCGGAAATTTCCGCTTGGATGATCGGATATCTCCCCCAGCCGCTAATTTTTTTGGTTATACTCATACAAATACAAACCTTTTATCCAAGTGATATTTAATGTAATAGCCAATTGATAGGCCCAAAACAGCGCCTAGGTATCTCATTTGTTTGGATTGAAAAATAAATTCGAATCCTAACTCAGTAGCCCAAAAAATTATTGTGGTAATTCCTCCCATTGCAGAGTAAAATGTAAAAGTACGGAAATCTTCAAACATTGACGTCGTTGTATATTTAAAGATATAGAGTTTATCAAGGATATATTTAACCAGTAGTCCGGCAATTGTTCCCATTCCAATAGAAAAGTAAAGTGAATATATCCCGGAATATAGAACGATAGAAATATCCTGGATGACTACATTACCCGCAATAGCTATAAATGCAAACAGTGTATATTTAAATACCAGGGACATACAATAAGATATAAAAAGTTAGTAACCAACCCATTATGGAAATTTGAAGAAATTTGTCCGATAGCAATAATCTAACGGGCGAACCACTGTTTTGCCCAACGAAAGTAACTTGCAAATATCGTAACAGTCCGAGGACAACCCAAAAAGCAGTAATGTATAAATGATTACTGCCGTGTTTTTCCATCACAGATGGAGAAACTGTATATAAAATATAGCTGACAATCAATACCGCTGAAAGCAACACCATTGCTGACAATAAAAAATCCCGATTATAACCATCGATTGATTTTCTGGTAGCATTACCATCTTCTGCAAGCAACAAATCGTCTCTACGTTTTGCAAATGCAATAAATAGCGCTAGTAAAAAGGTCATAATATATAACCAATGACTCACAACAAGGCCGCTTGCAAAACCACCGGCAGCTACCCTTATTACATAACTGAACGATACTAACACTACATCTAATATTGCAATATGTTTGAGCGAAGTTGAATAAGCAATGTTCATTACGAGATAAATTCCAATAAATATCAGGAAATAATTGCTTACACCAACCATTGAAATAACAATGGCTGCCAGAGAAAGCACGATGCTATATAATATGGCTTTTTTGGGGCTTATATCTCCATTTGCAACCGGTCGGTGTCTTTTCTTTGGATGCCTGCAGTCTTCTTTAACATCCATGACATCATTTATTGAGTAAACCGCACTCGCTATAAAACAAAATGCAATAAACGCCAATAATGTTGGGATGATTACAGCTTTATCAACTAACCGGTATCCAAAAAATAATGGAAGCCACAGAAAGATATTTTTCACATATTGATGTGGTCTGGCAAGTTTGATATATGGTTTTAAATAAATCAAATGTGTTATCTCATATTATTAGAATGGTTTGTAAAAAGGCTTATCAGCTGTTTGCAACATTTCTTCATCACCTTTGCTGTTTCCATAAGCGTAAACCATAGCATTATACAAAGTCCCATACTTATCATGAATTCTATTTACCTTTTCGATTCCATAACAATTTTCTGTTGAGAATTTGCCAGTCAATTTACCGTCTTTTATCTCAATTTCAGTTGCAATTATATCAATACCAATTGTAACACACCAAGGAGCTATCCAATCTTTTATTGATGCGCTAACTATAGCTACTTGATGTCCTTTGCTTATATGCCAATAGATTCTGTCAAGGGCATTTTTTTTAATAATTCCAGATAATTTATTCATTGCGTAATTTTGACATAATCGCTTAAATGAATTCACCGAATAATCCCGGAAGAAATATGTAAATACTATTTCTTTCGCTTTCCAGTTCGGGATTACTTTCAATTTATACAGAAAAATTACCGGGAGTAGGATTAAAAACCCAGCCACAACCCTCCAACCCTCGAAAGAAAAGATTAAAAAATCTATGAGTGTATCCCTTGTTGTAACTGTACCATCTAAATCGAAAAATGCAAAGGCACCAAACTTGTCTTTATTTTCTAAATTGGAATTCACTACAAATGCTGTACCACACTACATTCGAAAAAAAATCACTATATGATATCCTTTGGCTCAGTAATTTTACGTCTGTTTCAACCATCAATTTCACTAATTATTTGATTTTAGTCTTGGAACTACATTCTAGAGGTCACGTTTGGACTTTGAGGTTCTCCGACCAATAAATCGCCTTCAGTTGGTCTGAAATAATTTGGATCCACTTCTATAATTACATCGTCAACATTTAATTGGGTTTCGTTGTTATATAGCTGGCTAACAACACCTTTTTCATCGACTCCCTCATCACGGCATTTAATAGAGACCCCAATCTCATTAAATTCCAATTCGTCAAACTTACGAACCGCATGAGTTTCGCCATTTACCAATACATAATCATCCGGCTCATCCTGCTGTAACATCAGCCACATGCCTTCACAATTTTCCAGGGCTTATCTCCACAACCCCTCTTTGCGTCAAGGGTGCCTAGATACAATGTTTTTTTGAAGCCCCGCTTTAATACGGGCACCAGCTCTGACGATCTTTGGTGTAACAAACTTTTTTCCCCGACATGGCGACTCGTGATTGAAAAGAATTCTATCGACAGCATACAAGTCATAGGCATCACGGTAATTTTTAATTATCCAGTAGGCATATAACTTTGCGGTATCGTAAGGACTCTTCGGATAAAAAGGCATCTCCTCAATTGAGAAATCAATCAAAATTTTTTCTCGGCTGGAAATTTTGCAGATACTTTAAAAATGTTTACAACAAAATCCTTTGCTTTTTTCCAGACATCCAATTTTTCAAAAATATAATCCATAGAAATCGCTATACCTTTTCCTTAGAGAACCTATCCCCTAAACGCCTAAACGTATAAACCTTCTCAACTATTTTCACCAATATTTCCCACAAACCAATTATAAGTATTCTGAATCCCCTCTTTCAACGAAATAGAATGCTTCCACCCTAACTCATGCAACCAGGACACATCGAGTAACTTACGCGGCGTACCATCCGGTTTTGAGGTGTCGTGTTTAATTTGTCCCTTGAAGCCTACGATATCGGCAATTAATTCGGCTAAGTTGTTGATGCTGATGTCTTCACCAACGCCAATGTTGATATGGGTGATATCTTTGTTATAGACCTGTCCGGCATTAATTGTCTTCATCAAGTAGACGCAGGCGTCAGCCATATCGTCAACGTGCAGGAATTCGCGTTTTGGTTTGCCCGTACCCCATAAAGTCACTGTTGAGGGATTGAGGGGTTGAGGGGTTGAGTGGCTTGCTTCATGAAACTTTCGTATAAGTGCCGGGAGTACGTGGGACGTTTCAAGATCGAAGTTATCGTTGGGTCCATAGAGATTTGTAGGCATCACGGAAAAGAAATTGGCACCGTATTGCCTGTAATAGTTTTCGCACATTTTAATACCGGCAATTTTGGCGATGGCGTAGGGTTCATTTGTTTTTTCAAGTTCACCAGTCAGCAGGTATTCTTCTTTCATCGGCTGGTCAGCATATTTGGGATAGATGCAGGAACTACCGAGAAAGATGAGTTTTTTTGCGCCATTTTTATAAGCGTTGTGAATGATGTTATTCTGGATTTGGAGGTTTTCGTATATGAATTCTGCGCGGTAGGTGTCATTGGCCAGAATACCGCCAACCTTTGCAGCTGCCATGAAGACGTATTCCGGTTTCTTCTGTTCAAAAAAACCTTCGACGTCCTTTTGTCGGAGTAAGTCTAACTCATCGCGGGATCTTAGAACTAAATTGTTGTAACCTTCGTTCTGTAATCGCCGAACTATTGCAGAGCCTACCATGCCGGTGTGGCCGGCGACGTAAATTTTTGCATTTTTATTCATAAAAAGAACCCGTCCACTGATTTTATAAAACCATCGTCCACGAATTACACGAATTTGCACTAATTAAAAACAAAAAATTATAAGAATAGTATAAAATCATAACATCCTCTACTTTGAAAAATCGTCCAGTGGGGGTCTATTACCAAAATTCAAATTTAATGTTTTTAGATAGGAAATCACACAAATAGGTTTAACCAAACAATCGCTGATAGTATTTTTTACGAAATGATACAACTTTTATTATTATCGTTTTGCTTTCAATTTCGTCTTTCTTTTCTTTATTCGTGATAATTCGTGTCATTCGTGGATTATTCTTTTTTTGCTTTTAATATCTGTTTTTCATTAGTTGAATTCGTGGACCATTCCTTTAGAGAACGATGCGTTTGTATTGAAGTGATTTGGCGCCGAAGTTGACCAATATTGCCAGTTTGAGTGAAGTCGCCTTAAGATAATTAATTGCCTGAGCTGTGTCTTCGGATGTAAGGTTTGAGAGTGCTTTTACTTCAACGATAATTTTGTCAAAGCAAAGAAAATCCGCATTATATCGTTTTTGTAAATAGTTATTTTTATACCGTATTCTTAATTCCTTTTCCCGTTCATATGGTATTGCCATTTCCTGGAATTCAATCTCAAGCGCCTCCTGATAAACTGGTTCTAAAAATCCCGGTCCGAGTTCATTGTGCACCTCCATACAGGCACCAATTATCTGATATGCCTCCTTTTTATATAAAATATTTTCTTTTGTTTTTACCATTATTTTTCTATTCGTGCCCATTCGTGTGAATTCGTGGACAGTTTCAATCTATGATAATCTGCGTAATCTGTGGACTATTCCTTAATCTTCTCCCAGTCGGCACGCGCCATTAACCGGATGAGTTCTTCAAAGGTGGTCTCCGGCTTCCAGTCTAACTCTTTTTCTGCCCTGGAGGCATCGCCAATGAGGATGTCTACTTCCGTCGGTCGGTAATAACCCGGATCGACTTCGATGAGGATGTCTCCTTCTTTTATCCCATTTGATGATACCGCATCGGTCACCTTTCGCACGCGTCCGACTTCTTCTTCGTTTTTTCCTTCCCAGGTGATTTCTATGCCGAGTTCATCAAAGGCGATTGTCGCAAGTTCTCTGACGGAATGGGTCTCGCCAGTCGCCAGCACATAATCCTGCGGTGTGTCCTGCTGCAACATCCGCCACATACCCTCGCAATATTCCGGGGCGTAACCCCAGTCGCGTTTGGCGTCCAAATTGCCGAGGTAGAGTTTACCTTGAATTCCCGCCTTAATTCGGGCAGCAGCACGGGTGACTTTCCTGGTAACGAATGTCTCTCCCCGTCGCGGTGATTCGTGGTTAAACAGGATACCGTTGACGGCAAACAGATCATAAGCTTCCCGGTAGTTTTTTACAATCCAATAGGCATACAGTTTGGCCACACCGTAAGGGCTTCTTGGATAAAACGGGGTCTGCTCTGTCTGTGGAACTTCCTGTACTTTCCCGTAGAGTTCACTGGTGGATGCCTGGTAGAATTTGGTATCGATACCGACTTCTTTGATCGCATCGAGGAATCGCAATACACCAATACCATCAACTTCAGCCGTATATTCCGGAACTTCGAAGGATACTTTCACATGGCTTTGGGCTGCCAGATTATAGATTTCGTCCGGCTCCACTTTTTCCAGGACCCGGTTCAAGTTGCTGCTGTCGGTCATGTCTCCATAGTGCAGGATCATATCAAGATTTTCTTTATGGGGATCTTTATAGAGGTGATCGATACGTCCCGTATTAAACGAACTGGATCGCCGGATGATACCGTGCACTTCGTATCCCTTGTCGATTAACAATTCGGTGAGATACGAACCGTCCTGCCCGGTGATGCCTGTAATGAGTGCTTTTTTCATGAGGTGATATTCTCTAACTGAACTGTTTTATTCTAATGGTTTTAAAGTGAATGAATTAAATGATACAATCCAAATAGTTTAACTGACTTTTTTGTCTGGTTTTTTTGCCCCGCTCCTGCTCCGGCAGGAACGCCTTCCGGAGCACTCGTCAAAACGGTGCCCAAAATAAAGCGCGAGGCCATTAACTACAAGACAAGATTTTTGTTTTTTCTCGGCCTCGAAAACTGGTTTGCTCCACCGCTCGGTGAGCGAAAGAATGTGAGAACCAGCTGTCTGACCGAAGGGAGTTCTGGTTCTCACCTGGAGTGAACCGTTAGCGGTTTCAAACCAGTTTTCCCAGCCGGATTTTTGGTACTTTTTCTAAAAAAGTACGGAGAGAAAACTCTGTTGTCTTTTTGGGGTTGTGAGCACTGGGTCAATCTCATTTATGCAATTTTTGCCTTGTGATTCACCCTGTGTAAATATCTTTCCGATGTCCCACCCGCAAGATTACAATATCCGAATTCTCGATATCAAAAATGACCCGGTAATCGCCGATACGGAACCGATAGGTCCCCAGGGCAGAATTGACTAATCGTTTTCCATAATGGGTCGGATTGTCCTTATACCGTAGTAGTGTGTCACCGATACGCTGTTTTATCTCCGGGGGAAGTTTCCGGATATCACGGGCAGCCCGTCGGGTATAAACCAGCGTATAGGTCATTCGGTAAAAACATCATCGTGGGATTCGACTCTCCCTGCCTGGTAATCTTCCCGTGCTTCACGCACGCTATGCACATAGTCCAAAGATGTTGCCGCAAGCAATTGTTCAATAAAATCTTCCTGCTCGTCTTTGGGCATTTTCTGGACGGCGGCGATGATGTCTTCCGGGGCAATCTCCATTGTCAATTTATCTTTCATGGGGACTTCCTTCCCTTCTTTTCTTTCAAATATATCAAACCCTGGACCGGAATGGCAGGATGAATCACTTGCATGAACGGTGCGTAAACGAATGTTTCATGTGCTGAGCCCTGGAATCGCATTCCAAGGCGATCCTGCTTCCCGATTTGTTGCCCCGCTCCTGGATTGGGGTAAAGGGTTGGGTGTGATTGATTCACCAACCTCCGGCGTTCCGTTCGAACCTCCTGCGCTTTCTTCCTTTTCCTTCCGCTTTTGTCTTGATCCCGCCGTAGCGGGACAGGTTACAAAAGCGGAGAAAAAATCAAGGCTGCCACGTCTATTTCTGTCATACCAACGGCTGCCTCGGGCGGGAATCACCTGTGCCGAATTGCAATGGCCCACAACTTGTTGTGGGTGCCATTTCAGTGTCGGTAGAACTCCCTCCGGTCAGACAGCTGATTCCCGCTTGGCCTCGGGGCGCCGGGCATGAAGACGAAATAGACGTGGAGGCCATCTTACAATGCATCATAATATTCGTTTTTTCTCGGCCTCGGCAATCGTTTCTTAGAATTTCTGGCGGTTGACCGTCACCAAACCCAGCTGTCTGACGACGCGAAGCGGAGGAGTTCTGGGTTTGGTAGGGAGGCCGGTGTAGAAATTCTTGAAACGAATGGCACAGCCGGCCCTTTTGCCTACTTTTATGGCCGGATAAAAGTAGGAGTTCAATAGTGTAGAACGTTCTAGAAACGAATTACACAGCCGGATTTTTGGTACTTTTTCTAAAAAAGTACGGAGAGAAAACTCTGTTGTCTTTTTGGGGTTGTGAGCATTGGGTTGAGCGCATTTATACAAAATTAACTTTTTCTATTAATGCCCTTTTAGTGTCCAAGAGGGCACTCTTTGCAGTGGGAAGGCATATGCTGAGAATCTATACTCTTGAGAATACACGCCCATTATTCCTCCGCTAATTCCAACAATCTTTTTTCAAGTGATTCCGACACGTAAAAATTCGTGTGTTTTATTCGGTCGAGTATGGATCGAAATGATGTGATCACTCCGCACCGTTTGGCTTCCAACAATATCCCGAATGTCCCGGTATACGCGAGTTTGTATTGCCCTGCCAATTTCCTTGCTTTGGTATCATCGAGAATGAGCAGCCCACCCTGTTCCAGCGCAAGGGCAATCGCACTTGCCTCGCCGGAATCGACTGTGGCTTCAATTAGCATCGGGTACTGTGTGTTCTCCACAGCCTGAACTCGAATCCATTCTGGAATCGGGGATCCAAACTCTTCCGCAACTGTTGATGTGATAAGAATAGTGTCATATAAATCGCGCAGAACCTCGAGACAGTCTATCTTCTCAAGGACGATCAGACAACTGGCATCAGGAATGATATTTCTTTGCATTCGCGAGGTCGTGTTCCAGTTCGTCGGGCGAATAATTAAAGAGCGAGACGCTGTACTGACCCAGGATCTCTATAAATGCCCGTTTTGAATAGCCTGCGACCGTGGCCGCTTGCCCAAGGGTGAGTCGCCCTTGTTCGTATAATTTAGTTGCCAACATCAGGAGCGCCTCGTTGTCGCTCAGCTCTATTTGGTCTGGTATCTGTATTGTGAGTTGTTTCATATTAATAATGTACACAAATTAATGATTGAAAGGAAACGCTCCATTTAGCAAAGGTTTTTTGCCATTCACCTGTACCATTCACCAACGTCAAAGCCAACTACCTAAAACCGACATTGGCAAATTCGACCGCCAAGGGTAACCCTACATAGCCAAGGCCGATTACACCGAAGGTAATTTCTTTGTTTTTGATTTTTTGTGTGAGGTTCATCGGAATCGGGGTTGGTTATTGGGTTTTTGGATAGGTTTTGCTGGGGAGCATTGGTCTCATCTTTGTCAATTATCTTATGCCCCTCCTTTTGGCTTGACCCGCTTGTGCGGAACACCTGGACGCTAAAAGGAGGCAAAAGGTCAAGGCGATGTTATCAATTTTGACCGCTGATGTGGCTCAATCGGGGCAGAACCGGAACTCCCTTCGGTCAAACAGCCGGTTCTGCCTACCCTCATTTCGCCACCGCGGTACCCAAAATTGAAAACAAGGCCATATTAAAAACCGATTTTTGGTGTTAACAAAAACTTCGCTGTCTGAGCGCCCCATAAAAAACCTGGATGAGTCTCGACCTTACTACGCTGAATCATAAACGGGAAAATGGTTACCTTACGGCGGCGTGAGTTCGAAGTTTTTTTGATTTTTTCTGTCCCCTTTTTCATCAAGGAAAAAGGGGACGAATAAAGAACGAAGTCGATTGAAAAACCAATCTGTTGTCTTTTTTTTAGCGGAAACTCGGTGTCTGAGCACCCTATGTAGAATGCAATAAACTGAACTGTTGCCTCCGAACCTTTTTGTGAAAGTTCAACATTAGATGATAGAAGTACGAGTTTGTCGGGGAAAAAAAGTGCAAGGAATGAGTTGCAAGAGTAGGCATACCCTTGCCCGGTGTTTCGACTTACGTCCAATTGGCAATCTGTAACTCCGGGATTCGCTGGAAGTGTTTCTCGTTATTAGTCACCACGGTGAGGTGATATTCTTTTGCGATGCTTGCAATGAGCAAATCCATATCTCCCACGGGTTGTCCTTTACTATGGAGATCTGCTTTCAGTTCACCAAAATATTGTGCCGCCGTTTGGCTTAAGGACAATATCTCAGGGCCCGGTGGGGTCAGGAAATCATGAATCCGCTGGATATTTGCATCAACCCTGGAGGAGTTATAGGCGCCAAAATACAATTCGCTAATGGTCAGAATAGACACTGCCAGCGCTGCGATACCAGATTCAGACACATGGGTTTTTACTTGCGGATGCCCATTCAACAGATAAATACAGGTATCAGTGTCCAACAGATATCTGAGTGTTTCTTTCACTCAGAATTGCTCCAAAACGCCTCAGCACCTCGTGTGCTAGTCGTTCGCGCCTGGTAGATCTCCCGAATGGTGTCCTCGACAGACCGATCATCCTGCCACCCTGTGCATTTCTGGAGAAAGGACTGTGTACTTTCCTGGTCAGACAGGGTTGGGAGTGTTTCTACCGCTTTTTTCAAGTCATCGATTTCTTGTTCCAATTGCGCCAGTTTTTCAATGACAATTTCTTTGGTGAGCATATGGTTGGTCACAGATTCCTTTTCGTTATTTCTTCAATCTATTACGGTTTCGTGCTCTGAAGAAATGTAACTATCCCACGCCATAGAATAAAACCCAATTTTTCCAGGCTTTCAGTTCCTCTCCTGCTCCGGGAGGTCCATAGGACTCTCCGGAAGGAGTTCCATGAACCTTCCGTGAGAGTGACTTCCGGGAGTTCGAGGAGAGGGGTTTGGCTCACCAGTCCCATCGGGATCTCTGATGAGGAGACTCTTCTCCAGAAGTCCTGCCGGACCTTCCGGAGGGGTGAGGTCGGTGTTTTGATTTTCCCGCGCAGTCATAACCTCTGTATTATTTTCAATACCTACGCGCCTTCCCTGTTATCCCTCCTTTTGACTGGCGCAAAAGGAGCAAAACGCCTTGGCTGTGTTTTCAATTTTGACCGCTGATGGGGCTCACTCGGGGCAGAACCGGAACTCCCTCGCTTCGCTCAGTCAAACAGCCGGTTCTGCCTTACCTCATTTCGCCACCGCGGTGCCCAAAATTGAAAACGAGGCCATTGAAAAACCAATCTGTTGTCTTTTTTTTAGCGGAAACTCAGTGTCTGAGCACCCTATGTCGAATGCAATAAACTGAACTGTTGCCTCCGAACCTTTTTGTGAAAGTTCAACATTAGATGA
>Ga0180433_10001710_pt1 | contig 36216 bp, 27 predicted proteins | sample SS_ome_8_FD_132980 | JGI IMG/M metagenome (GOLD analysis project Ga0180433, IMG submission 132980) | Hypersaline lake sediment archaeal communities from the Salton Sea, California, USA - SS_1_D_1 metaG | ecosystem: Environmental > Aquatic > Non-marine Saline and Alkaline > Hypersaline >... | reverse complement strand
TAGTAAGAATATTAGAGCATGAAAGACTTTTACTACAAAAATCGAAAAATAATAAAAAAATTAAGTAACTAAAATCTAATATTAACATGCAATTTTTTTACAATTGTTTTTAAAAACAACATGCATATTACCACAATATGCGAATTGTGAAAACCACAGCAATCCCTTTAGAATTAAAATTAAAAGAACCTTTTAGCATTGCAAATGAAACAGTAGATATCGGCGAAAATGTCTTTATAAAAATGGAAACAGATGATGAAATCGTTGGATGGGGTTGTGCAACGCCAGACAGTGTAACAGCCGAGACTAAAGAAACAGTCATTAATTGTTTTGAAAATATTATTAAAGATATTATTATTGGAGAGGATCCACTCAGAATAAATTTTCTAAATGATATAATTGAAGAAAAAGTAAAAGCTAATCCTTCACTCAAAGCTGGAGTAAATATGGCACTTTATGATATTCTTGGCAAAAGAGCGGGAATGCCTTTATACAAACTTCTTGGAGGATATCGAGATAAAATTGAAACATCTGTGACTATTGGCTTAAATCCTGTTGACACAATGGTCGAAAAAGCTAAAAGTTTTGTGTCTCAAGGTTTTACATGTTTAAAAGTTAAATGTGGGATGGATCCCGATCAAGATATTGAAGTGGTACTTGCTATAAGAAATGAAGTGGGTCCAAATATTAAGATACGTCTTGATGCAAATGAGGGTTATACTCTTGAAAAAGCATTACGTGTAGTGGAGACGTTAGAGAAATTAGGAGCAGATGTTGAAATACTCGAACAACCAACTCCTGCTAAATATTTGTATGCTCTCAAAGAGGTAACATCACAGTGTACTGTTCCGATTATGGCTGATGAAACTGCATTGACCCTTAGAGATAGTCTAAAAGCTGTTAAAATGGAAATTGCAGATATGATTAACATCAAACTAATGAAAATAGGTGGAATTACTAATGCAATCAAAGCAAATACTTATGCAGAAATTGCAGAAATTCCTGTGATGATTGGTTGTATGAATGAATCCATGGGTGCAATGGCTGCAGGTGTACATTTTGCTTGTGCATTCAAAAATGTTCAGTATGCAGACTTAGATTCAGCATTAGATTTCGAAGAAGATATAGTCAAAGGTGGTGCAACCTATAAAGAAGGCTATGTTATTCCATCTGATAAACCTGGTCTTGGTTTAGAGGTTGATTTATAAAATGGAAACTAAATTTTTTAATAAAATTTTAAATGAAATTCCAACTTATACCCGGTTTTTAAATGTAAATGAGATAGATAATTTAATGAATTTAATAACAGAGATACCCAACATAAAATCTAAGACGATAGGACACACTATAAATAATGAACCACTAGTAATGTTAGATATAGGAGAAAATGATAGAACTGCATTAATTATCGGTGTTCCCCATAGCGATGAACCATTAGGAAGTTTAGTTGTAACATATTTTGCCAGATGGTTAGCATCTCATCCAGAAATAAATGGTTTTGGATGGCGATGGCTTTTTATTCCTATTCTTGAGCGCAGGGGCATGCGACTAAATGAAGGTTGGTTTAATATGCCTGAGTCATTTGCTGCAATGGCTAAATCAACATTTAGAGAACCAACTGAAGATCAATATGAATGGACATTCCCAATAAAATACGAAGATTATACATGGACACAATCAAGACCAGAAACCATTGCAATAAAAGAAATCCTTGAAAAGGAAAAACCAGAAATACTTTGTAACCTACATCATTGTGGTTTTACAAATGGATATTATTATTTAAGCGAGGATCTGCCAGAGATATATCCAAATTTAAGAAAATTTTCAGCTAAATTGAGAATACCTCTCTCCGACAATTCTCCAGACGTACCATTTGGAAAGGTGTTTTCTCAAGGTTTTTATCAAATGTACGGTCTAAAAGATTATCTTGAATATTATTCAAAAAAAGATCCTTTGATTTTAACTGCTCTTAGACGTGGCGCATGCAGTGATGAATGGTATCAAAAAAACATAGGTGGCTTTAGTTTTAACTGTGAAGTTCCAATGTATCTAAGTCATAAATTAAGAGATAAAAATCCATCAAAAAAAACCTATATGAAAATGATTGAACAACGCTGCAATCGAAAAAAAATCCGACTAGACTATTCAAAAAAACTGATGGATAAGCTTGAAGAATATGAAAATATGGCAGATCCACTATTGTTTAGTACTGCAAAGAAGCATATAACAAATGCTCGATTATCACTTGAACATGAAAAACGAATACTTGAAAAAGCCGAGGATAAAGAAGTAACAAAAGCTGAGAAATTTGAAAACAGTGTCCTTGAAGATATATTTGATCTGTTCTTTCTTGGTCAAATATGGAGAGTAGCAGAGAGTATTTGTATAAAGGGAAGTGCTCCAAAGATTTGTAATATTATGGAAACATCTGATTTGGAAATAAAATCCCTTGCTAAAAGCGTACAAGAACGAGGCGCTTTCTATCATGTTCCAATTCGTAACTCTGTAAAAATGCAGCTTGGTAGCATATTAATTATTGCAGATGCTTTAAAAAATAAATCTTTAAAATCAAATCAATAACTATTATATTTCCTCAAAAGGTTTCTAATAAATACATAATAGCTAATAATAAATCTCTAACTTTTTTTTTAATATTTTTACGATTTTAGAATATACACAAATATTTGTATTATAGAAAAGTAAATGAATAAATTACTAATACACGGTTGATTTTTATGCAACCGGGGAGTATCCGTAAAATTACAATAAATGATCTAGACAGTATTGTCGAATTGGAAAGAAAATGCTTTAACATGTTAATAGCATATACCCCTAGACAGTTAAAATATTTAATAACAGTAGCAAACAGTAACTGTTTAGCGGAAACAATAAATGAAAAATTACGTGGTTTTATAATTGTTTTATATAAAACAGGTACAAACGTTGCTAGTATAGAAACCTTAAATGTTGACCCAATTGTCCAAGGTAATGGAATTGGAAAACAACTTTTAAAAGCCGCTGAAGAAGACATGTATCCTAGATTTATAAAAAAAATTAGATTAGAGGTTTCAGTTGGAAACACTTCTGCAATAAAACTCTATGAAAAATTTGGTTTCACAAAAATTGGTTTTTTAAAGAATTATTACAAATTTAAGCAATATGAGTCAAATAATGCCTTTAGAATGGTAAAAAAACTGGAAACATAATAAAAAATAAGTTAGATTAACGCAATCCATTCTTCATTTTTCAACTTACATGTTCCATTAGTATATTTTTTTAAAATTTCCATTATTTTAAATCTTAAATGATTAGGAATTAAAATAGGATTACAAATCTTCTTATCCATATGGATTTTTTCAACATGACCAACAGGTTTAAAAATTTTTTCACCCTTATTAATATCTAAAAGATAAAACGAATGGTTCTTTTCATCTTCATCTAATCTTAAATTTGCTATATTTACTTGCTCTTTAAAATCAATGATATACTCATTTTTAAATTTCATTAGTTTAGGATCTTCTTTATTTGCTAATAAAAATAGTAAAACACCTTTGCATTTTGAACATATTCCACATGGAATAATTTCATTTTTTTCAAAATGACATGAATGACATGATCGTTGATATTTAGCAAGTTCTGCATAACGCCTAACAAGAATTCTTTCGACAATCAGTCCAGATATATTTCTTACTGCTGACCATTGGACAAGACCATGGATTCTTTTTAAAAACCATTTATTCATTAAAATGTCATAATCTTGATGTTGATCATATATACCATAATAATGCTTAATCCCAAGATACTCGGGATAATCTCTTAAATCATCAAACTCACTTCCTAAGAGAAGATTTCCGATTTTTTTATCAACAAATATTGGCAATAATAAAAATATATAAAATGGAAAGATACATAGTCGAATTGGATATGTATCTGCCCAAACCTTTCTATGATCAGATCTAATAAATTTCAGATTATCAAGCATAAAAACATAAAATCTATCAATATTTGTCCAAACACGCTGGGTTTTATCATCGATTAATTTATGATATCTATGAGCAGGAATAGCAGTTCTCCAGTGTCCTCCACTTTCGTTTACATAGAATGGATAAGTCTTACATCCAATCTCATTGAGTATTCCATAAGTTAAAAGGCTTTCTTTTCCCCCACTTGATAAAATACCACAGCTGTTTTTATCCATATCTGCGGAAATCTCCTCGTCATTATAGATTTTAGTTGGCTCAATTATGGTTTTTGGATTAGCATCCTCAGGTTTTACATCTTCTTCTTTAGGAAAATATTCTGGAAGAATATAATTAGCTCTTCGTCTAAGAATCTTGTTTACAAAAATATCTCTGCTAAAAATTCTATTTAAATAATTCAATATTTCAAAATCCGATTTGCTTAAAGGAAAATTTAATTTGAACTTTTTTGAAAATAAACCATAATTTAAAATTGGCATCGTAAGAGCAAGCCGTAATAGTGGAAGATCTTTTTGATTTAACTTTATTTCATATTTTATAAAAATATTAAACGAAGAATTATCTTCATTTATTTTATTGAGAGTTACGTTTGTTCTTACTGTATTTCCATTAATCTCTGGTTCTGATAAATCAATTGAAGCAAAACATAGCATATCAGGTAATTTGCTCTGCATCAATATCCTCCACGAAATCTACTATTTCAGAAACACCCTCACTTAAAGGTTCAACTACTGGAACATTAAAGATATTTTTATATTTCATTTTAAAATTATTAAATTCATTTTTGTTCATATTTTCTTTATTTAATCCAATTCCAACCAAAGGTTTCTCAGTAAGAAGTTCAGCAATCTTTACAACTCTTTTTGGATCAGGCATTGGAAACTCTTTAAAGCCATCTAAAAAAGGTCTTTTTGGGGCATCAACTAAGATAAAACCATCGATGTTACCAGCAGCAAGTATCTCATAACCACCTGGAAAAAAAGGATGAACAAGACTACCCTGCCCTTCGATAATCATATAATCAGGTTTTAATTCTCTCCACGAATCAAGAATAGCACCTTCTATTCCACCAGATATAAAGTCATTAATCATAGCATCAAGAACTATACCATGTGGCCAACCTTGCATCCAACCAGTTTGACCAGTATATATCATATCTGTTTTTTTACTCCTCTTCTTTAATTCTTCATTAATAATAACAGCAATAGTTCTTTTCCCAATAGCAGAATCAGTACCAATTATAGCTACACGTTTTGATTTTACATTCTTGATCTCACCGGTATAAAACCTTTTGTAATCACGAAAAATCTTGCGTACATCTGTAATATTACATTTATGTTTTTCAGCAAGTCTTGAAAAAGTGGGATCATCAGATAAGAATTGATGTAAACCGGATACAATATCCAGATTTTTTTCAAGTGCCCAGACAACTGCTTTATCATATCCCTCGGGTAAAATACCTCCTTCTGATACAGCGCCAATAATAAAAGTGTCTACATCAGAATCTGAATATGCTCTTTCAAGATTATTATACAAAGGTATATTTCTTTTAATCCCATCTAATATATCACCTGCGTCTCCCTCAGGAATTGTAGAATCTACAATACAACAAATATCAAACCTTTTACTGAATCTAACAAGACCATGAGCAGTTTTGCCATCAGCACAATTAAAGAGCCTATCTGTATAAACAATAGCTTTTTTTTTAACCATGCCCCACCTTAAATGAATAAATTATTAAGTTCTACTCTATTTTCTTCCAGTCAATATTATAACATATCTGTCATTTGGTAATGTTTCTTTTTTATGCTTATCCAATAATGCAATAAGACCCGCAGTTGAAGCAGGCAGCACACTAAGACCCTCTTTATCTCTTAAAATTTTTGAAAAATATATCATGTTTTTATCAGTAGCATAAGCACCCCATCCACCGGTCTCTCTTATTGCTTCAAGAGCATAATCTCCATCTATAGAACGCCAATTAATTAGTGGCTCGTTAACTGCAGTCTCATGAATTTTTTCAGGTGAAAGGTCCTCACAATTAGCTAAATTTTTTAAATATGCTTGGATAATTGGGTTTTTTCCAAAAGATGAACCTGCAACAATTCTTGGGATTTTTGATGTTTTACCACGTCTATAAAGACTTAAAAAACCTTTATAAATTCCTGCAAGAGTAGTTCCATTAGATACAGGCATTGCAACAGCGGCGGGTGCATCACGGAGTTCATCATAAATCTCATTTGCTATTTCACCATATGCACGTAGCTGAATCATAGTATTATCTCCTCCAGCATTAGCATCATAATAATCCTTTTTATCAGCTACCTCTTGAGAAACCTTTACAGAATTTTCATAATCCCCGGGAACTCGAATGATTTTTGCTCCATTATCCTCAATTTCTTTAATTCTACTAGTATGATACATCTCAGGTATATATATTTCACAATCTACTCCTGCAATAGATGCTGCAAGAGAAATTGCAGCTCCATAATTACCACAAGTTGCAACAGTTACAGTATCATAGCCTCTTCTTAATGCATCCATAACTTGACTAAAAGCTATACGATCTTTCTGAGTACCAGTTGGAGTGGTCCCTTCAAATTTTAGAAATATCTGACGAAGACCAAATTCACGTTCAATATTTCTAGCACGAGTAAGATTAGTATCACCAATTTCAGAATCAATAATATCCTCAAAAGCTTCTAGTCTTTCATCCAAAGAACGGTTTCTATCTGCTGCTATTTTCCTTTGAGAATCAAGCTCAGGAGCAATTGGTGGAAATTGAGATTTTGCTCCATCTAAAATATTAATAATTGTATCTGTCTTTTTATCATTTGAATTTTTTTTACCAGACGATTCATCTGTCATTTTTGAATCTGAAAGCATGTAATACTCTCTAATCTAATTACTCTTAATGTATTATTTAAAATATAAAAATATCGAAAAACATTATAAAATAATATAAAAATTTGTTTCATATTTAAATCTGAAAATAGATTAATTTTATCTAATCTATTGATAATAGATGGTTACAAGAAAAGAATATATCATTAACATTAATTTTTAGAGTTTTTAATTTTAAAGAAACTTTTAATATTGTTGTGCTTTAATGGTAGAAGATATATATGTTTAAAGAACCTGGACGAATAATCTTACCAATTGATGGGTCTGACCAGTCTAAAAAGGCAGCAAAAAAAGCTTTTACGATTGCAAAAAACCGTAATATCAATCTGTATGCAATTCACGTAATACATCAAACACACTTTTTAGTTAGTCCTGAATTGTTATCACCAATTGAAAAGATGATGAAGGAAAACGCAAATAAATATCTAAATGAGATTGAACAAATCGGGAAAAAAGTTAAAGTTACTGTTAAAAGAAAAATTTTACGTGGTACGCCATTTGAAGAAATTATAAAGTTTGCACAAAAGGAAGATTTAATCGTAATGGGAAATAAAGGTAAAACTGATATAGAAAGAATATTGATTGGTAGCGTAGCTGAAAAAGTTATACGTCATTCACCCTGTGATGTATTAATAGTAAAAACAGAATAAACATTTAGTTAAAGTATTATTTATTATAAATGTTTAAGGACATTATTCTAAGAGTTATTTGTATGAATAAGTGGTTAAAATATATAAAAAACCAAAAACAAATATAACTTATAACATCAGCAGGTAAATTTTAATTGAAAATGAAAAATCTAAGAATATTACATTCGATTCAGAAAAATTTGACGTCAATATTAAAAAATAAAATAGGTACTAATTATGATAAAAGAAATGAGGTTGTTTGATAAGAAATTCAGGAAAAACGTACATAGGTATCTATTTCAATGTTTTCTCGCAACTCTAACAATACTCGCAGTACTTTTTTTCTTAGATATTTTAACAGAAACAGCAATTATTGCAGCTTTAGGTGCTAGTGCATTTGTTGTTTTTGCCATACCTAATTCATATTCATCTGATGCAAGACGTCTTATAGGTGGATATATTATTGGAATAATAGTAGGAATATTATGTTATTTCATATCTATTTATTTTCCAAGTAGCAATTTTTTAACAACCACAGAGATGTCTTTGATAGTATTTGGAGCAATAGCAGTTGGAATTGCAATATTTATTATGGCTGTAACAAATACAGAACATCCACCTGCAGCTGGAATTGCATTAGGATTGGTGATTAATCCATGGACGTGGGTAACAATTGTTTTTATTTTATGTGCAATTATTTGGCTTTCAGCAATAAGAAAAATGTTAAAACCTTATTTGATGGATTTAATCTCACCATCATAAAATAAGTAATTTTTTTGACGTCTTAAAAGTGATTATTCCAGCTAAATAAATTATAACTACTAATATTACCACTATTTGCCAAAAAGAAATTATTGAGTTTCCATTTAAAGATAATATTTCACAGTAAATCCATTAATATATTGATTTTTGCGGATAAATAATAGGGTAAAATCCTACAATTTTATTAAATTCTTACACTTTAGAATTTTTATATATGAATTATTAATTGAAGTAGTGATTTAAATCTGTAGAAAATAAAATAAACATTAATTATAGGAATTTTTTATTAAATTACTTTTTTACTAACTTAATCTTATCAAGTTTATGAATGTTGAAATAATATTTGGAAAAAAGTCAAATAAAAAATGTAACAGAGGATATTTGAAATTGTAAAATTTGTTCTGAAAATTGGAGGTGGTTGACAGGGAATTAGGCCATTGCTTGATGAGAGGTTGCTGATCTTTATTATCATTATTAGGAATCTCGTAAGGTGTGTTCCAAACTCCTCTTAACCATATCTTTTTTGCATCTGGATAACGTTCTTCAAAATCACTCCAAAAGTTGCCCTTTCCTTTGAAATCCCATAAGTTGGAGCACAAATCAGAGACACTACAAGAGTTGTTGAAAAAATTATTTAGATAAATAATATTGTCAAAACTTGAGCTTCTTAACTGAATATGTAAAGGATCGTTATGATCGAATTTGTTTTTTGTTATTATATTATTTTCACTCCAAAAAAGAGAAGCCCCGGATTCATTGTTGTATTCGATTATATTTTCTTCTATCAGATTGTCATCAGATTCAATTAAATTTAGACCATGACCATTACCGTATTGAATCATGTTTTTTCCAACAATGTTATTAGATGATTCTATCAATGAAATCCCAAATTGCTCATTAGATCTGATAATATTTCCATATATATTATTTGAATTGGAAAATTCCAAATCAATACCATTATTGTTGAAATAAATACTATTATTTTCAACAATATTAAAACTTGAGTTATCTCCAATATAAATGCCACCTAGATAATGGCCCAAAATTGAATTATTTAAAATAATATTATTGTTACTTGAATCAATTAGAATAATTCCATCATATATATTATTAATAATCTCATTTTTAATGATTGAATTATTATTGGAATAATCAACAACAAAGCCATTTCCATTGTAACAGAGTGAATTTTTTTCAATAATATTTCCTTTCGTTGCATAGAAAAATATGCCACTGTAGATATTATTAGTGATTGTATTAAATGTAACAATATTATTTTTACCACCTGTAAAAGAGTAAATTCCCCTCGTGTTATTGGTAATTATATTATCTTTAATTTCAATTTTTTCACTGAATTCAGTTAAATATAATCCCCAATTTGTATCTTTAACAATCATATTGGTAAGGCTGGAGTTGCTAGAAAAAATAATTACGCCCGAATCAGTAAATTCTTTTCCACTGTTTTGTATTGTAATATTTTGTAAATTGATAAAGTTAGCTGAAAACTTAACAACATTACCAACACCACTTCCATCAATTATTGTATCTTTTTTATCTTCACCGATAATTATTAGCCGTTTATCAATTACAATATTCTCATAATAAGTTCCTTTGTAAATAAAAATGATATCACCATCATCTGCATAAATTATTGCTGATTGAATAGAAGAAAAATTATTTGGACCAGATCCCCCAACAAATATGGTTTCTCTAGAACGCTCAATATTTTCATAAAGCTTGTCTGAATGATTTAAACCACAAATATTAACAGGTATAATTAAAAAAATTATGCAAAAAATAATAAGTTTTTTCATAGAAATAGCTCCTTGAAAAATTTCTGAAAAAATCGATGTATGATTATAATTGGATTGCATTTATAATCAGTTTTTGGCATACTGACTGCTAATTCATCCGACCAATCAGATTCTCCATCAAATTCATCCTTTGCCTTAACTTTTATCTTGTAATTACCTCTACTTGTCCAACGATGATTAGCTTCAATAATTTCACCAGATTCATATGGTCCAAGCCAATCACTATCTGTTCCGTCGCCCCAATTAAATAGATAATAAACAGGATCTGCATCGGGATCGTAAGTATAGGTTCGAAACTTATATTTTATACCTGGTATTCCTTTTAGATTACCCATAGGCTTTCTTGGTGTTTGGGGAGGACTCCTTGAAAGAGATGTAATTGGAACATCACCTTCAACAAGATCAGTGATACTAGGATATAGATATCCACTTAGATTAACTAACAACCAGTCCCCAATATCTATTACAAATGCAAATGCTTCTTCTGCAGAGATCCAGCCATCTTGATTTCCATAATCAATATCACAACAGTTGTTACCCCAAGCACCGCCATATTCCGGATGTAGAAAATATTGAAAGAAAAAGGTGCTATTTGCCAATTGGTATGTTTTTTTAGAGGAAATTTTCTGAGGTAGATTAGCATTTGTAATATTTGGAAGAGTTTCACTTCTTCCAGTCATAACTATTCTACCCTCTTTAGCTAAGAAATCGTGTGCTACATATGAGTAACAAGCACAAATCATAATTACAATTGTTCCTTCAAATTTGTCAAATTCTTTATTTAGATATTGGTAATCTAACATAGTGTAATCATCATAGAGACCTGTTAACCACCCATGACAAGCAGATTGCCATACTGTAATATCATTTGCATCTTCCCTTGATTCAATCCATCTTAATCCCTCTAAAATATTTGCCCATCTAGCTGTTTTTTCAGTATTATAAATTTTAAAATGATCCAACGGCCAAATTTCTGGAGTGTTATTATGAAGAATATACTGAATATGAAGTGCATCATTTCTACATGAGTCAAATCCTGCACCCATAGTAATTGCCCAACGTTCAACCTCCCCATTACCGGTTCCGTAAATCTTAAAAGCAAAATCAAATGAGTGAATTTGAGTTTGTTTATTGGTTTTAGATGTTATCCCAGTTCCGCATAAGTATGCATCAAAATCAGATCTTTCGTTTTCATAATGCCAATTAATTCCCGTATGATTTAAAGGGGACATAGATTGACATATAAGATAGTATGTCTGATGATCAGTAACCTTTATTTTTGGAATATCGCAGGTAACCCAACAACCTTCAGTTTGAATAATATCTGAAGATATAGTCATAGAAACAAGATCAAATCCTTCGATTTCTTCCCCGATAGATACATTTACATATGTTGAAAAATTTAATTTATTACTTTTTGATAGATACAACTCAATTTTTGTAATCCATTCAAAGGCTGGTTGAAATGATTGTATTAGAAGGTGATTATCATCAATGCATAATGAACCGTCATTAAAACTAATTTGTTTTTGGTCGACTATTTCCTCCTCGGATTTCACTGTAAATGTGGTTGTAGAGTTTGCATCAACAGTTTCAAATCCAATAATTATCAGAGAAAAAATAACCATTATTGAAAATAATTTAATCATATCATATCCTCCTTTCAAATAAAATAGCCCAAATGCAAGGAAATTAATCCTTCTTTTACATATAAAAAATTTTTTATTTAGAATTCGTACAAAATACAATATTTCAAATATTTTCTTGATATGTTAAACATTATGAAAAATTAAAACTAAAAATAATACTCAGTACAAATCTAAATCTAATGAAAAAAAATAAAAGCAACTGACAATCCTTGGCTAAATATATTACTTGAAATATCCATCAAAACCCTCATGAGCATTATTTAATCCTATATTTTCATCTGAAATTGTTAGCTTATTGGGATAGAAATTTTCCTCAATTAAACAATATATTATTCGTTAAACCAAGTAGAATACAGTTTATTACATGATATTCATTTATTTGACAGTAAAGGTTATGATATGGAATTATAATATTTTTCAGTAAAATTATGCAGGGGAGGAGATTAAAACACTAATTTACCGGTAAAATAAATGTTATTCCTCATAAAGAAATTCATTAGAATCATCATGTAATTGATATTTAACATTATCTGGATGTCATTAAAGTAGGAATGGGAGGAGTCGAACATTAAAAAAAAGGAGGAAATTCTTAAATTGTGCTGGTCGGATAATCTAATTTAAACGTAATTCAACCCCTCACAAGGCTAATCATTAGTGAGGTTATTAAATTATTGTAATATTGAATTAGTATATTGATTTCAAAAGAATATGAAGATATCGGGAAAGAAGCTGCAGATATCATAATCTATTTGGAGAGAGATAAACAAAGATATTCCTCTTTTTTACCACTATTTTTCATTCTATTTTCCCATTATACTTAAAAGGAATAATTTGCTAATAATAGCACCCAGAATAAAGGGAGAGGTAGAAATGAAAAGAAAATATATTTTGGGTGGTGCAATAATTGCACTGCTGATGCTGATGAGTACAACTTTTTTTATTAGTGTACCAAATGTGAAAGGTGCCGATGCAAAACAAGGGGACCTAATACCTTTACAGGGGCAATTGCTTGCATGGCCCCCATATGGTGGGTATTATAGATTTGAGGTGAGGGTAAAAAATATTGGCACTAAAACAACACCTGCTGGACATGATACCGAATTAATATGGGACGGAAGTCAATCGCTTGGTTCCTATGAGCACACTGTAGATTTAGCAAATGGTGAGGTGGATACAGGGTATATCTATTTTTATGCTCCCTCAAAGGGACGACATACTATAACGGTTGTTGCTGATTGTAACGACGAAAAAAGTGAAGAGGATGAGACAAACAACGATTATTTAAAATCATACTATTTCTGGTGGATTGGCTAGAGGCATAATTTCTGAAAGATATCTTGATTGTCAAATTATTATAGGAAAGAAAGAGGAAGGAATCACTGGGGGAGTTTTTCCCCCTTTTTATTTTTTAAGAGCATATTATAAACCAAGTGATATTTGTAAGAAGGAGTTTTAAAAATAAACCTATTCAATCCAAACACTAAAGAGGAGATGAATAATTTATTAAAATTGGATTGAACGGGAGGAAATATGAAGAAATTAAATTCCGATCTAATACTTGGGTGACTTCCCTCCCTGACAATCCGTATCACATAATATCTATATAAAATGTACGATGAGCAATGTGAGTTATTTAGCATATTGAATTAATAATCCCGTCATAGTTTATCTCTTCGTATTTACTTTTTTCCAATTACATTAATAGATGATTAAATCATAGGTAAAACAATAGACGTTTTGGGTTTTCTGAAAGGGATCAATGAGGGGATAGAATATCTAAAAAAGATATGTTTTAATCCAATTCATTTGCTCATAGACCCCCTTAGGCTGTTTTGTAACTAACAAGTTAGAACGATCTTTATTTCACCATTGTCTGCTGCGTGTGTGTATACGATTTCATCTGGACTGGCCAGCCCATTAGAAATATCACCGGTTATTGTAGTAACTCCACCATATGTATCTTGCGAAAGTCCGAATGTATAAGAATCATTGAAAACCGCACATTTATCTATCCAGCCAACTCCACTACCTGCGCTGTTGGGACCATTTCCAGTTCCATCCTCAGAAACATTAATCTCCAATCCCATAAATGTATGCTCGTAATAATCTTTCCCATTCCAAATAACGACTTTGTTTTTGCAATCGACGTAACTGTCAATAGCCCATGTAGTTTTTAATGAAGCAGTGGCATTAATATAGCCATACCAATCAGTGTGCTTCCATTTCCAAATATGGGAACCCTTCGAAATGACTTGCCACTTTTTGGATAGGTTGTTATAACCTTTAAGTTGATGGATTATAAGGATACTTGGGCATTTATGTTGTTCATCTGCGTCTATATCGTAGTACATACTTGTATTTCCGTATATCCACTGAGTTCCGCTCTCATTTGACCAACTAACCAAATCCTGTATGTCGTTAATTTCAATATCTTCCAAAGTCCCATCTCTGTACGTGGTAAGTGATATATCGCCAAGACCCCAATCTTCGTTGCCAAACATCTTTTGTGCTCCACCCACCAAAACAGACTGACTGTTTAACATTTCATCTTCAGCAGACATAAATCCAACTTCCCAACCTGGCAACCATGCCCAAAAGTCAGGAAAGATCTCATTTGCTTTATCGGTATAGACAGAGAACGATCCTGGTGGCCTCATACCATCATTAAATTCCACACCAATAACGGCTCTGTCATCTGCCCATACTGTGAAATTTGCTGCCTCTACAGTATCGTTGATTTGAACTCTGGCACTAAGATAACATGATAGCGTTTGGGATCCCACCTGTTGCTGTTGTTGGGAAAATTGAATATATGCTGAAAGAGTCCCGCTTTCGTCATACGATTGGAATGCATTATATGTCTTTGAGAAGGTATCGTTACCAATCTCTGTATTTTCATCATCTACGTTGAATATAACAAATGAAAATATAACGTAGTATTCAGGATGAGCTCTCGGTTCAAAATCAACCGACCAAGTTGCATTTATATAACCCGCCCCATCTCCTGGCCAGTTAATCCAATCGTCTGTTGCATTTGTATGTGCAACCCCGATATAATCAAATGCAGTAATATCTGATGAAACATCCAACTCGCTAATCCAAAGATCGCCGACATCAGCGTCTCCAAAATGTCGCGTTGGTTCGGATTTAGCTGTTTTTAAAAACACTATCTGAGTACTTACCAGCATCAGTAGTACAACAATAGCACTACCCAAAATCTTTCTTTTCCTCACAAGTATTGCCTCCATTTTTTATACCACAAAATGGTATGGCTAATTCTATGACTTCGACTTTAATAAATATAATGGGAAAATAGAAGTAATATACATGGATAATGATAGAAATAAAATTAGGCTATTATTTTTTCAAATATAAATAAAATATATAGAAATCAGGCAATCTCTACCTGATTCTATTGATATTTTTTAGTTAACTTGCTGGTTCAACTAATATTAAGTTTTTCTAGTTGATGATATTATTATTGTGGTATGTAAGTAACACGCACCTCAACAATTGAACACATGAAGGGTCCATTTCCACTATAGGCTTCAACATCGCAATCAAGATTATTAACATCTTGCCATGACCAGATCGAAGGAGAGTTATTGTCGTTGGTTATATCGAAATAATTTGACCATTGTGTGCCAATAAAACTAGATAGAAGATAAGAATGATTGTCTCCATCCAAAAATCCTTGGAAAACGGGTCTAATCACCAATATATTACCTGGATAATCCGATTTAGCCATTGTTCTGATTTCGACTTTAATAATTTCGCCACTTGGCGGCTGTCCCGAAGGTTGACTTAATCGAATACATTTTTCTACCGTACCGGAATTTTCAGTTATTGCAAATGTATAAGGATTCCCATCTACCATACCCTCGGGATGAACTTCCCAACGCTCATTAAAATCATAAAGATCAAAATAACGAGTTGTCTGTCCAAGTCCTGGTGGATAAAGATAAAAAGAATCAGATGAATCGGTATCATCGTAACTATTATAACCATAGACAATCTGATTAATTCTACCTGTTGAATTATACAGATTCAATGTAAGAGCGTAATATCCATGCTCATCATTTTCGGAAAGGGCAAAAATATAAGTACATTCTAGACCAGAAGAAGTTACTATATAATCAACAGTATCAATTTTTCCATATGATTCCGAACCACCAGGTATAGCTTTTTCTAGAAATACGTCCACTCGTGTAAGATCATGTGGCAAGATAGTGTCTATTGTAAACTCTGCTTTGATTGAATCAAAGAATTCATCACTATCATTATCCCTATCAAATGGAGTAAAAGCAACATTTTTAAGTTGACAATTTGGATTGACTGTGAAATATTTGGTTATATTCCAAAATAGTTCAAAGGATAGGTTAACGTCATTTCTATCGGTATGTTTTAGAACGTCTCCTTCTTCATAGTTCATCCCTGCCCTGTGATAAAGGTCCCACCTGCTTTGATTGTCTTTTACCAAGCAAAAGGTATCAACGTTTTCTCTTTTGTTCCATGTACCATCTTCAGACCGTCCCCCTACACTGGAGATATTAAGCCCGTACTTCTCACCATTTCTTTGATAATAATTTGTTTCCTCAGCAATAGCTGAAATAAGGTCCAAATACTTAGATCGATTAATACCAATAGAAAGATTTGTTCCAACCTGGTCAAATGCCAGTTGATCTAATCCTATCCACTTTCTGATTTTGTTTTGGTTCTCATTTTCAGGATGGCTGTCAATAAAATGTTTTGCCCCTCGGAATAGATTTTCTTCACCGGTTGTCAATAAAAATGTTAGATTGTATTTAGGAGTAATATCATAATCATTGAGATATTTTGCAATTCCCATAACAATTGCACCACTGATACCTGAATCACCGGGAGTTTCTCCCCACATACCATCGGGGCGACCAGAAATTACTATTATCTCATCATTCGGGCTTTTAGTTATATTTTTATAACCAACTACATTGTATGCTTCAACACCAGGTTCTTCTTCAGTTTCTATTACATATTCTTGTTCAAGACTTCCTGAGATTGTTGGTCTATAAAGTATACCTAAATGATTTTTTATCCATGTTCCAACAGAATTATTTATCGAAAAGATGGGAAGACAATCTGATGCCCCTCCCCACATAAAATGAGTGTTAGTATGATCATATAGAATTACACCAGTACACTCTGCAATTCCACTAAAATTTTCATTTAGCAACCAACCAATGATTCCCATTGCAACTGCGACTCCATAATCTCCATATTGCCTATATCCATCACCTTCGGGGGTTTGGCCAAAATAACCTTTATTAATTGTGCTTGGAGCGCGGTTTTTAACCATAAACATATAATACCCAAATCTTGGTAAATTTTCTTCCTCTGTAAGGTTATATGTAAACGTTACAGTATTTGGATTAACCATGTTGTCAGCCAGGAGTATCTCTCTATTTTCCAGCATATTTATAATACTAGTGAGATTTCCATTGTCTCCACCAATATATGCTCTACAGATAGAAAAAGAATATTGTGAAATATCTTCGATATTATATAATGTACCAGCATTAACTAAAACACACCCTTGAGCATCGGTTATATTATCTAATTTATCTTGACAATCAGCTCCTTCCTCTATTAAAAACACTCTCCCTATTTGATTATCAGGAATTTCATCTTCAATAGGGATATAAGATACATTTCCTACAAAGAGGTTATTTGAAAAACCAAAGTTTTCACCAAAATTTAAAACGTCATATGACACATTTAGATAGTAGCCGGTTAATGATCCTCCAAAAGGCCAATACTCGCTTAACAAATCTTGATATTTTGATACATCTATCACTTGCGCGTCATTAAAATTCCAAGTATAGGTGGGAAAATGTGTTTCATGAATCTTTTTACTTGGAAATACAAATAGTTCACTTAACTGCATTGGCGATTGATAAGGATATTCCCAAATCGGGTGATCATAATCTATTGAAAGGCTGTAATTATTTTGTACAATCAAAGTTGAATAATTATCATATGTTGGATTTGGATTGGTTTCTTCGTCTACATACTTTAGACGAATTTTTTTTACACCTGAAAGGTTACATATATTTGAATCAGACATATTTTCTTCAAGTCTTTCACACCAGTAGTTACCTCCTTTTGATCCCATATGTCTACCTCTTACTATTTCACCTTCAGAATAAACGTCAATAACATCACAGCAAGCCTCAGTATTTTCCCATACAAAATCATAATCCAATCCAATTCCATTTGTTAACGGTGGAACAGTATCTGCCTCAGTTGGGTTGGGTACAAAAAAAACTGTACTTGTGCAAATCATCAGCATCAAAATTATTATATATATTTTTCTTCTCATTCTTACCTCTCCCTAAAATTAGGTAATTTTATTACCTAATAATTCCTTTTAAATATATAGGGAAAAAAGGAGTAAAATACTAGAATAATATGTGAATAAAATACTATTTCATAAATCCAAAACAAATTATGAGTAGTTATTTCTAAAAACAATTATTTGTGTGTCAATTTTATTTTTATATTTTATCAATTTTTTGATTCTCCCCTTAAAAATTCTACAGCATCAATTAAGGCTTTCTTTATCTTTAATCTTGGTTCCCAAATTAATAAGTTCTTTGCTTTGTCAATATCAAAATATTGGTCATGTGCCATTAATTTAAGGTATGAGGGATGGACATTACTCCGTTGCATCAACCATGTTATTTTGTTCATAAATGTTGCAATTAGAAATGGTAAGTGGGTGACTTTAGATTCAGAATTTGTTATAGATCTTAATAAATGAACCCATTCTTTAATTGATAGAATCTCTTCCCCTGAAATATTCAATTCAGTATATTCAGAGATTGAATTATTAGCTAGATTTCCACATCGAAATAACACGCTATTTACATCCTTAACATGAATGCTTTGAGCTAAAGCTTCTCCATTACCTGCTATATAAACGCGTTTGCTTTTTAATAAAGACTTAACATTCTCTGAAAAAACTGGATCAAAATTATATGGTCCCATTACCATAGACAGTCTTAATATTATTGTTTTTATTTTCTTGGATTTAGATGCATCTTTTAACAATTCCTCTGCAATAATCTTATTTCTTCCATATTCATTTATTGGATTGAGCTTATGATCTTCTCTTATTGGACATATTTCTTTTTTAACAATGCCATAGACATGGGAAGCACTTGAGGTAAATATGATTTTTTTAACATTGTTACTTTCTGCAGCTTCTATTATATTTCTGGTTCCTTCAACATCAATATCATAAATTTCCCGAGGACTCAATCTTAAAGACGGAGGGATTGTAGCAAGATGAAAAATCGTTTCACAATCTTCCATTGCTTTAGACAGTTTATCTTTGTCTCGAATGTCGCCAATTATGGTTGGAATATTTTTAGGAAGATATTTTGATTTTTTTTGATCATAGATTCTAAAGTCCAACTTTTTCTTTTCTAAAAATTTTGCAAAGTTGGTACCAATAAAGCCACTACCACCAACAAGCAACCACATTGGGAAGAAGTAAATCCAAATTAGATATAAATCTGTAACGAAAGAATCAAAAAAACTAAAGAGAATCCATCGGATTAACTTCTTTAATATTTACATCCTTGGATAATGCTTTTTTAAATAGGTCCTCATATCTGTATTCCTTCTTTTGATTGTTATAATAATCATGTACTATCAATCTCAATAGGACTTTTTTACCCAATGCCAATCTTTCAAAGAATATCTTTTTTTCTGTTTCAAAGTTGAACCTTGAGTCGGAATTGAATTCATCCCATAGTCTTTCTGAATACTTCATTATTTTGAACTTGCTTATTGATTTATGCTCCTTGTGAAAGCTGGAGAACATCTCATAACGGTTGTCTTCAATTTTGTAGATATTGTATTGTTTTGGATCCTGATAAACAGGACTTCCTAGCATCAAATGAAAGGGGACAAAGGAGCATTCATCAACGTAGTTCTTTAATTCTCTTGCATAATCTATTGTCATATCAAGGTCAGTTTCATCCTCAGTTGGAAAACCAAGAATGAACCAAACGGATGTGAAAATACCTGCTTCCTTTGCATTCTTAATCGAGGTTTTAGCAATATCAAGATTAACCCCTTTGTTCAACATTTTGGCAGTAATAGGGCTTCCAGTCTCAGGAGAAATCCAAAGAAATCGACAGCCTGCCTTGTACATCTTGGAACATAATTCCTTATCAATATCAGGATATACCTCAGCAAACCAATAAATATCCAATTTCTCCTTGAGTATAGAATCGCATAATCCTCCCAATCGTTTCGAATTTGCATTCAACAATGCATCTGCGAATAGGAATTTCTTTATCTTGTACTGATTCATGTTTCTGTTTATTTCATCGATTACACTGGATATGCTTCGTTCTCGATATTCCCCACTGACTTGACTTCCGTTGAATCCACAAAATGAACATCTTTTAATACAACCTCGGGCTGTAATCATTGGAAGCATTGGAAGAGGATAGTTATTAAGTTGATAATCATCAAAATCTGGATGTGGGAGATCGTCTAATTTACATAGATTCCGTCGGATTGGATTCCTGATAACCTCCCCATTTTTTTTCCTAATAATTGTACCAGGAATTTTCTCCAAGTTTTCCCCATAAATTTTCTTTTGTAATGTTTCTAGTACCGTTTCCTCTCCTTCGGAGAAAACACCTATGTCAAAAAGCTCTGGGAAATCGCCGATTATTTTCTCCCCTACATAGGAGATATGAGGTCCTCCGGCAATTGTAAATACATCTGGAATTTCATTTCTCAATAATCTCATTAACTCTATTGAATATTTGAAGGTCGTATGGCCTATTGAAATTCCGATTACATCTGGTTTTATTGATCTTATTTTCTTAATCTCTGGATAAAAATCATCATCTGTTAATCGATATTTGTACCTGAAAATATGATTCAAATCTATTTGATTAACATTAAATCCTTTTGATTTTAAAAATGCTGAAATATATGCAATCCCAAGAGGGGGCATCGGGGTATCCCAATGTGGGGGGTATAACAAAACAATACGTTGCATAATTATCGCATTTATTCTTCAATTCTCTTTAATTTAAATCAGCTAGAATATCGGGTAATTCTGTTAATTTTTTTATTCGGTAATTGGGTTCAATTCCCAACTTTTTACTTTCCAACTCACCTCTATCAATAATTATGGTGAATAATCCAACCTCTTTGGCACCCTTTATATCTATTTCTGAATCTCCTACATAAACTACTTCTCTTGGTTTACATTTTGCCAGTTCTACTGCTTTTGAAAATACCTGAGGATCGGGTTTATAAGATTTAATTTCGCTAGAAATGACTTTCACATCAAAAAATTTGTTGAGATTATGCTTTTTTATTATTCCATCAGCAACATCCAGATCGCAATCTGATATAATACCTAGTTTGTAATTTAATTTTTTTAACTGATTTAAAACAGGTTTAGTGTCAAGATATATCTTATTATTATTTATGAAATCTTTCCATACATATTCAACAAGTGTTTTTTCTAAGTCATTGTTTATGATAATATTATTCTCTTCCAAAATTTTTTTTAAGGATAACAAATGTATATGTTTGGTTTCAATGAACTTTTTTTCTCTAAGTTCCATAAATAGATCCTTAGTGCCATATCCCCAATAATATACCAGTTTATTCAAATCTAACTTTTGTTTTGGCAGATATCGTTTAAAAGATTTATACATACAAACTGATATCGAGGAGAGGTTAACTAAAGTCTGACCCAGATCAAAAAAAATTGTATTAAAATTTTTTTGTCTGTGCAACTATATCATCCCCCGTATAGATCCATATTCTTCGAGGTTTAGTTTATTTCCAAACTCCTTATTCACTTTTTGGAATATCTTATCGATATCATCATTAGTTAATTTACTAAATCTTATACTTCTTTTATGTTCAAATTCCAGTTGGGATTTGAACATTTTTGATATCTGTATATTGTAATTACTTTTATCAATAATCGACTGTGCAGCGAAATATCCACTATAAATTGCATACCTAATACCAAATCCAGCCGTAACGTCCTGAAGCCCTGCTGCTTCACCCACATAATATTTATTATTTACATAAGGTTTGGATAATAAAGAACAACTTCCTATACAATTCTGGCTTGATTTCTGAGTAGATTTATAAAAAATATTCTTTAGAATGTCCTTTTCCCCTTTAAACTGATCAAGTAATATTTTTAATTTTTTAAAGTTAAACGATGAATCTGTTGTACAGATTACCAAAATTGCTTCACCTTTAATAGGTCCAGGTAAAACATAAATATAACCATCTGGAGAATATTTCTTATTTAAGAAAACATGTCCAGTATCACTAATATTACAATCTTCATAAACTTCACAATATGCCAAACTATCAGCTTTTGATGGCCCTGAAGCAACAATAGTTATATCATTACTTTCAATTTTTTTATTGTAAAAGATATTTATTCCCATATTAGTTGCATATTTTGCTAACTGGGAATCAATTGAATACTCGCTTCTTCCTCTTAGAAGAAGATAGTATATTGGTTTTTTATCATTAGATACTTCAAAATTATATGATTTAGAATATCGTATTATTTTGTATAGATTTTTATATGGTTTTAGATAAATTCCTATTTTTCCAATTTCATCAATAGCATCTATTTCGTTATGTCCAAAATTGCGAAGACATTGAAAATTTCTGATAAATCTTCCGCCTGGATATGAACTTTTTTCAAAAAGTTCCACAGCATATTCTTTATCTGCTAAAGTTATTGCTGCACTAAGTCCAGATATACCTCCACCTAATATTCTTATCGGTTTATTTATCATATGTTGCATAATCTCTACTCTTTTGTCTTAGCTGCTATTATAGTTAATAGTAAAATTGGAGAATGCCTATCGGTGAACCAATAATAAAGAGTTTTTTGCGGTCTTTTCTTAATTCAATTTTTTTATTAAATAATTCTAATTCTCGTTGTCTATAACGAGAAATAATTTCATTTTGAGTTTTATAAGATTTATTAAGAAGTTCACCACTATGTAATTGTTTGGCTAACACGGAGATTGCAATTAGAGCTACAATTTCATCTGATTTCCAATTGCTGTAAACACAGCCATTTTGAGAATATACAAACACCGATCTTGACATTTTTTCGGGAAGCCAACCTCCTGAAAACTGGAATTTTGTATGTCTTATATGAACATCAATATCTGGTAAATTCATTATTGTTCTATTACCCTCGCGTGTCATTGCCCATTTTTCACTATAATCAAATAAAAAATATGATAGGAATTCTCCATTTTTTGTTTGTTCACTGATATCATTTAAAATTGGTTTTAATTCGTGTTTTTTATTTGCGCATATAAATGAGCAAATAACTTTATTTTCCATACAGTATTTCTTAATTAGTGGGGCGCTATTTTTTACCTTTGTTAGGATTTTCTCAAATTCAATTTTTCCCCTTTCTCTATTATATGAGGTATGAATCATCATAAAGCAGGTTTTTGCTCCCAGTGACTTTAATACATGTATATAGTTTATTATAAATAGAGCGTTTTCTACATCAGATTTTACTAATTTATTAGTTGTAAGGGTTGTCCTGCTTCCATCTATTGCTTCATATATTACTAAATCTTTCAGTGTAGATATTGCAGTATTAAAATCAATATTTATGTGCGATTTTTTACAAATATTGTACCATATTTTTTTAAAATCATCTCTTATCAAATCAGACGGAGCTAAAAATTCTCTGTAATTTATTTTTATGAAATCATCATTCCATTTTGGATTTTTTTTCAATATTTTTTCTCCCCTTCCTTATAACCGAAAAAGAAATTATCTATAAAAATATACCTAAATTCCGATATCAATGAACTTCAGTGCTTTTTTATCGTTATTTTCAGGTATTTTGACATTATTTATTGGTTTAAATGTATTTTTAATTAATCCTAAGAAACAAGCAAATATAATATTTACTATAATGGTTCTATTTTTTACTATTTTTTCATTTAGTGAGTTCCTAGTCAGGATATCAGAATCTAATTCTCTAGCTTTGTTTTTTGGCAGAATTGGATATAGTACATTTCCTTTAGTTTCATGTCTGGGTCTTCACTTCTCTTTGGTATTTCCTAGAAAATATTACGTTAGCAAAAATATATTTTCAAAATATAAATTTTTAATATTTATAGTTTACATAATTGGATTTATAATAATTCTTATTTTAAACACAAGAATAGGAATATGGGATGTGAGGATAAGTGATTGGGGATATAGAGTTATCCCTAGCTCATCAATAGAGTTATTAGTTTTTTGGTTTTTAATTTGTAGTTCATATGCAGCATATACTCTTGGACATACTTACTTAAAAAAAAATATTAATTATAATGAAAAAAAACAGATTCAATATTTAATCCTGGGTTTTTTATCAATAGCAGCATTGAGTCTTGGAACTAACTTGATTCCCCCAATACTTAATATTTCAATATTTCCAATGACAACTGTTTCTTTATTAATTTTCTCTATTCTAGTTGCTTATTCAATGATTAGGTATGGTTTAATGGGTTTTTCAATCACAGAAACTGCAAAGACTCTAATTGACACCATGTCTGACTCATTGATTGTAATTGATACAAATGAAAATATCGTTAATATCAATAAATCAACCTCAGATCTCCTTGGTTATAAAAAAGAAGAAATTATAGATCTTCCCTTAAGAAAAATCTTCAAAATAAAAGAATTTAATAAGAGGGTTAGCAGATCCCAATCAATATTAAATATACTTGAAAACGTATCAAAATCCAAACTTGTCAACATTGAGAGTTGTTTTATTTCTAATGATGGAAAAAATATACCTATTAGTATCTCAGCTTCACCAATAACTAACAAAAAGAATGCTATTGAAGGTTATGTAATTGTTGCGAGAGATTTAACAGAGCTGAGAGAAACTTTGAAAGAAAAAGAAATTCTGTTAAAGGAAATCCATCACCGGGTTAAAAATAATCTACAGCTAATTAGCAGTTTGCTCAATATTCAATCTAAACAAATTAAAAATAAAGAAGTAAAAGAAATCTTTAAAGAGAGTCAAAACCGGATTCGATTAATGGCATCCCTGCATGAACAATTATACCAATCAAGTGATTTGAAAAATATTGATTTCAGAGAATACATCTCTGCATTTACCGATAATCTATTTTACTCTTATAAAACCAATAAAAACTCCGTTAAAATAAATATAAATATTCAAGACATTTTTTTAGATACCAATACAACCTTAGTTTGTAGCTTTATCATTAATGAACTAGTTTCAAATTCTTTAAAGCATGCATTTCCTAATAATAAAACCGGTGAGATTACAATTGATTTTGAAAAGAAGAATAAATTATATATTCTAACAGTTAAAGATAACGGTATAGGATTTCCAAAAAATATCAATTTTCAAAAAACAAGTTCATTGGGTTTACAATTAGTAAACATGTTTGTTAAACAACTAAATGGTGAAATCAAGCTTGATTTAACAGATGGGACAAAATTTATAATCTCATTTGAATATATACTGGATACGGAGAAATGACATGATTGGAGGAAAGAAGGTTCTTATTGTTGAAGATGAAATAGTCGTTGCAAAAGACATCCAGGATACACTGAAGGGTTTGGGCTATTCCGTATTTGAACCTGTTTCTACAGGAGAAGAGGCTGTACTTAAATCAGAGGAGAGCCAGCCAGATCTTGTACTTATGGACATCAAATTAGGCGGTAATATCGATGGAATTGAAGCAGCAGAAAAGATATTTAATAGGTTCAATATCCCAGTTATTTATCTTACTGCTTATGGGGATAAAAATACCCTAGCACGTGCAAAAATAACTGAACCGTATGGTTATATTCTAAAACCTTACAATGAACGAGAACTACACAGCAACATTGAAATGGCACTTTACAAACACGACATCGAACGAAAATTCAGGGACAATGAAAGATGGCTTTCCACCTTACTTCAAAGCATAGGCGATGCCGTTATTGCGACGGATGTTGATAAAAATATTTCTTATATGAACCCAGTTGCCGAAGTATTAACAGGTTGGGGTAAAAAAGAGGCTTTAGGAAAGTCTTTGAATAAAATTTTTAATATAGTTAGTGAAAAAAACAATAAACCCGAAGAAAGCCTAGTTGAAGCGGCTATTAACCAAAATACAGTTGTCTATCTGGATAAGAGAAATATAGTGTTAATTGACAAAGAGGGAAAAGAAAGACCAATTGATGACAGTGCTGCTCCAATCAAAGACATGAATGGAAATACCACAGGTTGTATTATTGTATTTCGAGATATCAGTAGACAAAAGCAGATGACGCTCGAGCTGGAAAACCATAAACACAATCTTGAGAAATTGGTTGAGGAAAGAACATCTGAACTTACTCAAGCAAATAAACAACTACAAAGAGAAATTTCTATTCGGCGCAGGGCGGAAGAGGATTCAAATAAGACAAAGGATAATCTTCAAAACATAATCGATAGTGCTTCTGAAGTGATAATTTCAGTTGATGAGAATAATAAAATAAATTTATGGAATAAAACAGCTGAATTACTTACAAATTACAAGAAGAAAGAAGTTGTTGGAAAGTGTATATCAAAGCTACCTGTTTTTTCAATGCCAGATTTGTTACAGGATACACTAAATGGAATCATTAATGGAAAAAAACCCAAACTTGACGAACTCATTCTGATTACAAAGAATGCAGATAAAAAAATAATCAAAGTATCATACTCAGTTGTTAAAACAAATGAAGAGCACAATGAGGGAGTTTTATTTGTCGGTACTGACATCACCCAAGATCTTGAAAGCCATGGAAAACTGTTAAAGGGAAGCAGTTACCTTATTTCAGACGAGGCCAATAAATCCGCATTAAATCTTTTCTTGACGTTTGTTAAATCAGATTATAATTGTTTGTTAATTACTCGTTCAACACCTGAAATTATTGAATGCACAACCTTATTGAAAAAATGCAATGTATTACTTCTAAGTCAGCAGCAGCTAGGAAAATATGATCACATTATTGATATTGACTCATTAATAACAAATATCAAGGAATTTACATTAAAAAATAAAGATTCTGTAGTACTGTTAGATGGAGTACATTATCTACTTACAAGATTTTCGTTTGAGGAATTTACCGATGCCTTGTTTAATTTAAGGGAGACGATATCAGGTACAAAATCAATACTATTACTAAGAGTCGATCCATCGTTATTGTCACAAAGTCAAATGGCAGTAATCAAAAATGAGTTGTTGGTCTTACCAAGCCAGAAAATCGATGACATTGAGATACAAGATGAACTACACGACATGTTGACATTTATTAATAATCACAACAAAGACAACAGTATAGTATCATTTAAGAAGATCAGCAAAGAGTTTGGCATAGTCAGTAAAACTACTGCAAAAAGAATTAAAATGCTTGAAAAAAAAGGTTTAATTCTGATAAAAAAACAAGGCAGGCTTAAGACTTTGCATGTTTCGCAAAAGGGAAAGACTTTGTTAGCCAGAAGACAAGCGATATAGTGGATTATTAGATGGATATCAACAGTGAAAATAAGAGGTCATAAAAAATTATAATCAGGTTTGTAATTCAATAAAAATTGAAATCAAGTTATCGAAAAATAATTGTGTTATCCTTTCCAATATGGGCAGTTTTTAACAATATCTTCAATCCCAGATTCACAAGCAAACCACTGTTCACCTACTTTCTTCCTAAATTTTCTTCCAACAATTTTCTTTCCATTTCTATCCTCAACAATTCCCCGTTTTAAATGTGAATGAACATATTTACAATAAGTGGGTTGTATTCCTTTCAGCAACTCTCTAATAACTTCATTCACTTCTGTGTCTTTTGGGTATTTCTCCCCAAAGATATTCTCATGAAATCGATCTATTTCAATGTATAAGGAATTCAATGTTAAAGTAACTCTGTCAAGATAGTGTTTATAATATATTCCTCTTTCGTAATCCTGAATGACATAAAGCCAAAGTTTATCAATGCGCGAATTACGAATAACCATCCAATAGATAGAATAACCTATCGCTGCAGAAACCAAGCCAAATACCCACAATTGTATATTAGATGCTCCAAGAATCTGGGCAAGGGTTACTCCGCTTGCCCCTCCTAATGTAATACTAGGCAGGGATTTTAAATAGTCCTTAGCTCTAGTTCCAAATTCAATACTTTGCTTTACATAGTCAAGATGAGACGACCGGAGTTTTTCATTTTCCTTAAAATTAAGTTCACGTCCCTTATAAATTGTATCGAGATTGCGAAGATTTGCTTCAATGACTGCTATAGCACTACTGACATATTCCTTTTCTTTTTCATCATTTTTTGATCTACTTTTAATATCATTAAGTTCTATTCTAGCCAAATCTGCATAACGTTGAGAGTGTATGCTTTCCGAGAACGCTCCTGTTCTTGCCCAAGCAATCTTGACTGCTTTTTCAGGTGGTAACAAATTTGTCTTTTCCATAATTTAGTCCCTCTATGAATTTTTTACATTATTGGGTGAAAATTTATACTTCAACTTTTTTGCTGCATTATCTTCAAATCCTTGTCTATAGTTAAGTTTCCTGCAACACCATTGATATTGGGAAATGATCGCTAAAACCTTGAGTATCGAGACTACTTGATGGTCTACCAAAAGCCCTTGGAACCTCATACGATCCTTTATACATGCCAGTAAATTTTTCTATGCGTATTGAATCCACTTTTGCTTTAAATCCAGCATTTTCTATTGTAAATCCTTTTGACAAAAGAAATTGGTCAAATAAACAGGGGAAATTGTTATAATAATAAGTCCCTAGACTTTGACCGAGAACAGGCCACATTAGATTATACATCCGGGGTGTCTTGGAATTTTTTACCTTTGTTCTATTCCGTGTGCTTAGAGCATATTGTGTCATTGATCTATTAAATGGTTCGTCATTGAAGTCGCCCATAATAACTATCGCTATGTCTTTTCCTTTAATCTCTTGTATTCGTTTAAGCCAGTAACTCAGTGTTTCTGCAGCAAGAATCCGGTAGGGTTCAGTTTCAAAATCCCCCCCTCGCCGGGAGGGCCAGTGGTTCCCAATAAGAATCAATTCTTTTTGAGAATATTTGCTTTTTAAATTAATCTGGAATAGGTCACGGGTTGCGGTTCTTTTAAGTATAAAATGTGAGAATTTCTCATTGAAACAGAACTTATTTTCATCAACAATAAATGCAACATCTATGCCTCGCTTGTCTTTCGTGTCCTCATGTATTATTTCGTATTTTCGATTTGGGATATTTAAGCAGTTATTAAGTTTCTCTAAAACAGGTTTGTTCTCTATTTCACAAACGCCAAGAATATCGGGTCCTTTATTGTTATTCAATTTAGGAATAATCTTTGCCAATTGATTAAGTTTCGTATTTAATATATTCTGGCTCCAGCCTTTCAGCTCTTTCTCAAGAGATTTCTGTAGCCAATCTGGTCGATTTGTTGAATTTTCAACATCAAATAAGTTTTCCAGGTTCCACCATGCAACAAAATATTCGTTCATTTTCACCTCCCACCAATTACTATTTGATATCTTATCAAAAAAATAATATATATAAAAAATTAATGGAAATATAAGTGTAAAATAAGAGTATAATACCTGTAAATTATAACTATTAATTATTAAGTAAAAAATTTGTGAAAATTTAGATTTTATAAATAATATGAAAAATTGAAAAAACTTATAGTTATATAAATTTTAACAATTAAGATTTTTATTTAATAATTTTTATCATTGAGAAAGGGAGTCGAAATTAAGGAAGGGATGGAATCCCAATAAAACATGATACACAATTCGGGAAGTAAAACATCGACCCCCTTAGCTATTCATCAATGTATTTATGTTTTAAATATAGTGGAAAAAAACAGGTAAAAAAGATAAAAATTAGTGGTAAAATTGAATTAAATTGAAATAAAAAACAATTTAATTAAAATATCCTTTCTGAGTGATTTTTAGATTTTATTAACAAAGGGCTGCTTTATAATTGAACTATTTTGGCTTCAGAAATGTTTAAGTAACCGTTGTTACATATATGTATTGGAGTGCGCTGATATAATGGGATGGGTATGTAAAAAATGTAAGCATGCAAACGTGGATATATGGAATATTTGTCATAATTGTAATCATCTAAAAACCGTCTCATAAGAAAATAAATAAGGTACTCATCATCCCCCATCCCAAAATATACACATTTACTGTCTTATTAATAAATTTTTGTTTACTGCTGTCAAATATTGTTTTGAAGAACACATCCCAAAATAAAAATTATTCCTGCTTACAAACATTCGATGTTCAATTCATGCTCTTGTCGAGCTGACAAATCAACTCTGAACAACTCACCAGGTACTATCAATAAATCGTTGAATCTAATCTCCACATCCTCTGAGAAATCAAATGTTGCTTGAGTACCAAGAAATGTCTCAACAAATATCTGGCTTCCATCATTTCTTATCACAGCTGTTATCGGGGGAACATCAATAGTCTGTTGGTCAAAAGCAGGTATATATACATCCCATTCTTCATTACTGAGGGTTTTTTCACAATTGTTTTGAATTGTCAATTGAACAGAACCGCCAGTGGCTGCATATCCAATAACAGGAACTCCGCCAATGCTCAGGGCCACACCCAAACTGACAGCTGCAACTCCACTTAAGAAAGACTTAGGTACCACCAAAGCAGCAGGTAGAGATCTTGCAGCACGTATGAATATAATCATAAGAACCAGCCATCCGACTTGAAGAATAAATGTGTTCAGGCTGAAATATAAGATCAAAGCTGCTGCAAAAATCATTATGATTGCAAAAACAAGCAGTATAACCATTATATTAACCGTTTTACTTGTGATATTCAATTGTTTTGGTCGTTTTTTTGCAAGATAAATTCCAGCATAAATAATTCCCAAAATTATTGCGACCAATACATGATATGAAAGATCAAGTTCAGTTATATTGTCGATGATGAGATCTACAAACACTCCCAATATGACTGGCTGAAGAATCTGACCAGTAAAAGATTCTCCTTGAGATTTATTTTTTGGCATTGTTGAGAAATCAACCTCCCTTGAATCATTATTAAAATAATATTTTAACACTCAGTAATTAATATATAATAAATATAACGGAATATTGGATGGAAAATAGCAGAATAATATACGTAAAAAAGATCAAGTATGGTAGTCATAATTGAATTTTTTCATACCATGAATTGGTTTATTTCTCACTATTTTACCTCTACATTACATATTTATTACCACTGTTTTTAAAAAAACCAATGAATTATCAAAAGCGGGTTTATAGGAAGCTTTATAGATTCATATAACCAAAAAAAACGTATATTGATAAAAAAACTAACCGGTTATAAACAACAATCGTGGGGTAGTCTTGAAATCAAAAAAAGAATATAATAAAAAAGAGTCAGATAAACAACAAAAATATTACTGTCCTATTTGCCATGAGGAATTAGAGATAGATTCAGGTTTACAAGTAGATGGTATTCATAAGGATGATCTAATCGGAATCGGTTTAGGGGGGAAAATTAGACATGATGAAACTGAAATTGAATGCCCAAATCCAGACTGTAAGATGTTTTTATTTAAGCTGGACTCTAGTTTTCGTAAATACCTAAAAGAGGGGAAAGTTGATCCTCAATTAAAGAAAATATTCCGAGAAAACAAACAAAAACTTAACAATGCAGAGATATCAAAAAAAGGTAAAAATTGGGAAATTTCATATGCGAACTGCAAAGGTAAAAACAAAAAATACATCATTGAAGATGATAAAAACGCCATTAAGGTATTTCATCAAACGAATTTGCATGCCTTTAGATATAATGGGCACAAATCGATGATGTACAAACATTGGCTTGAAAAATACATAGAACTACCACAAAGGTTGTTTAAACGCAGAGGGGCACTTTTCGGTCTACCTGCAAAATGGAAGATTTGTATCCCTATCATGGCTTTGTCCCTGGCATTGTTTTTGAATGTGGTTGTTTATAATCTTTTTTACCTTGCCACCGATAAAATATTTTTGGTTGACAGTACCTTTGGTTTTTTTGACGCGATTGTCTCGTTTGGATTTATATTATTCTTTTACTACATACTCCGGGACATAAAAATCAGTATAGGTTCACTAGAAGAATCATTTGAAAGAGAATATGGAAAAGGATTTGTTTATAAGACATTAAAATTATTTTATGCCAATTCTCACATGGTGACATTAATTGCATTATTCTTTGTATATGCAATATCTTCAATTGATAATGTCACCAATGAAAGTCTAATTGCAGATTTAGCCACAATTGGAAATAAGACCATTTACTCTGTTGGACTGACCATTGGAATTTGTTACCTACTGCTACTGATGGCTTTACATGAAACGCAACTAAAGGGCAATTATTTTTCCCTAAAAAATCGCGTTGATGCATTCTCAAACATCTCGTTAAAAATAGTATTAGTTATTGCATTACTGGGTGCAGTATGGAAAATAGGTGCCCAATATACGTTGTCCACAGAATTCAAAACCGCACATCCTCTGTATCTATCCTTTGTTGTTTACACCATCGCCTTACCTGTAGCATCAGTGTTAATGCCATTTATTTTTTATTCAATCCTCATATACAAACTAAATAAACCTCTGAAGGAAAAGGAATTGGAAAAAATTAAGGCAAGCGAGTCGGAAATAATAGAAAACGTACTGGTAAAACCTGTTGATAGAGCAAGACGTGAACGACTAAATACCCTTTTTTTAATTGAGGATAGGATAAAAAAATCAAGTGAATGGATATTTGAACCAAGGGTGTTTTTTAATTTGATTTTAGCTGTCTTGATATCAGTTTCCCCAAACATCTTGTCAAAATTTCTCTAGTTAATAGTTAATTCCTAGAATTTTTTAAAAGGTTTGATTTTCTATATATATGATAATAACCTTAGGGGCATATTAGAACCTACCATGATGACTTTAATGAATAAAAAAGCTAACATTGTTGTCATCGGGGATATTTGTTACAATTGACTGGGTCCTGCAAAAGAACCATATGATATTTAAAGTAAGTTGATAGTTGTCAATATTTAATGTACAATTTGTCTAATAAATGTGCAAAACAAGAATTAGCACGGATAAATGGGCAAAGCCCGGTTAACCTATTAATTTTTATTTATTTTTAAAACATAATACAATATTTTTTGCTTTTTCTAAAGCCTCTTTGGGACTTAATCCTTTATAGATACAAGTAAGATATGTATCTTTAAATTGTTTCTTATATCTAAAAACTGTTTCTTTTTTATCAGTAATTTTTAGGAAGTAAAACAATTCAGTTATCCATTCTGGATCATCCATTAATGTTCCTGTTATGTACTTTTCCACCATATTATCAATTTACATTCTTTTTAAAAGTAATTGATATAGTTTTTCTGTAAAAATGTCAATACATGATGAATAGAGGCTTTATCTGTAAAGTCCATTTTGTCCGTAAAATAAATTTGAGATTAAAAATATTGCATTTGAATGGATAAATCAACTTTGTTAGCCTCTATAAAAATTTTGAGATTTTGCGTACCATAAAAAAATCAATAATACATTGTACCACTGTATTTCATGTTTTTTACTTCCAATTTACCGCTATTATTTTAAATAAATACTAACCTATTTTAGAACTACCGATTCTTCTTGAATCGGAAAAAGGAAAAGGAACAAAGTAGAGTGTGATAAGAGGGGAACTTTTCCCTCTTATCCTTTTAATATTACATATATGGGAATCAGTAAAAAAAGCATCAACAGCATCAGTGGGAAATTGCTTTCATCATACAAATTTTTTCCTCTCACCAAATTACTGATTCCTATAAAAAAATTAATATTAAAATATTCCAAAATCACTAATGTGTTTTCTCAATAAAAATTAAATCCATAACTCTTTATATATCCTCCAATGCTTTACTAATATTGGCTAGGTAAAGATAATCACTCTATTTCATCATCTTCCACAATATATAGATTTTTAATTATTTGTCTCCCCATAAGTTCAACTTTATTTTATATATTCTCCAACAGATAAACAGTTATTGAATTAGTTATCATAATTTCTGACGGATAATGTGCAATTTCCCCCAAAAAATCTTTTTTTTAAAAATAGTTATATACAAAATACAAGTTTCCCATATATAGGCACTAGGATTTATGGGTTGTGGCAATGACTAAAGTCTTTAATAAGTCTATTAGTAACCTAACTATGGGTATCTTATCCGCTGATCAATTGCAATTTAGATCAAATATTTTATTTTAATTTGGTATTGTTATGGAAAAAGAATATGATGTCGTAAAAATTTTACACAATGAAGACCGGAAAATTATAATACGTAAAAAGGAAAATGAGTTTTGTAATGATTACATAGAACAAGATAAAGAAAAAGACGTAAGTTCACTAGGACCGGACGTATACAGAAATCTTGTCGAACGAGCCAATGACGGTATAGCAATTATACAGAGTAAAAAAATAATTTTTTTGAATCAGCGAGCAGCCAGTATGCTTGGCTACACCATAGATGAAGTACTTGGCACAGAGTTTCCAATGTATATTCCTTTAAAACTCCGAAATTACCTTATTCAAAATTACAATGACAGGTTTTCAGGTAAAACCCCCTCCAGCATATACGAAACCTTACTGTTGAAAAAGAACGGAATAGCAATTCCAGTTGAAATAAATTCATGCGTGGTTAACTATAATGGAAAACCCGCTGACATGGTAATAATCCGGGACATCACAACTCGTAAGAAAGCCGAGGAGAAAATCAGGGAAAATGAGCGAAGATTCCGTAACTTAGCCGAACTGCTTCCCGAGATAGTTTTTGAGATGGACTCCAAAGGCATATTAAGGTTTGTAAACCAACAGGCCTTCAGGAAAACCGGTTATTCAATAAAGGATTTTAAAAAAGGATTCCCCGCACTCCGTCTTTTAATACCGGAGGACCATGAAAGAGCCAAGCAAAACATAAGATTAGTTATGCAAGGAAAAGAAATCAAATCCCAGGATTATACAGCACGACGTAAAAACGGCACGGAATTTCCAATTATTGTGTATTCTTCACCTATTGAAAAGGGAAATAAAATCCTGGGAATCAGGGGAATTATTGTAGATATTACAGATTTGAAAAAAAGTGAAAACGAGCTTAAAAAAGCTCAAAAAAAGCTTAAGATGACGAACAAGGAATTGGAGGAGAAAGTAAAAGAAAGAACTGTTCAAGTTGAAAACCTTTTGAAACAGAAAGACTATTTCATTAATCAGCTTGGACATGATCTTAAAAGCCCGCTGACGCCAGTGCTAAACCTACTGCCTTTGCTGGTCAATTTAGAGGACAATAAGAAAAGAAATGAAATAATTGGCTTGGTTCTTAGGAACATGGATTATATAAAGAATTTGGTGACAAAAACACTTGAGCTTGCCAAGATCAGCAGCAGTAAAACCGTTTTCGATTTAAAGGATGTGTGTTTGAGGGAGGAAGTTGAGAAAAGTATTAAGGATCAACAGCTTATAAATATCGAAAAAGAGTTCATTATCGAAAATAAAATTGATGAAAATATTTTTGTGAAAGCTGATGAATTCCATTTGGATGTACTGCTTCAGAATCTCATTAGAAACGCTGTTAAATACAGTCCAGTTGGTAGCGTTATAACCTTAGATGCATGTGGTAAAAGTGATGAAATTACTATATGGATTTCAGATCCAGGTATTGGTATGAATGAAGAACAACTAGCCCATGTTTTTGATGAATTCTATAAAGCTGATGAATCTAGACATGATTTTTACTCTTCAGGTCTTGGGTTGTCCCTTTGTAGAAATATTGTGTTAAAGCATGGTGGCCGTATTTGGGCGGAAAGCCCTGGAATTGGAAAAGGCTCCACTTTTTATTTCACCCTAACAAAAGGGATTCAAAATGGTTTGGAGGGTCTGAAAATAACGGCTAAAAACGAGGAATAGCTTTGAAAAAGAAAATATTGGTCGTTGATGACGAACCAGATCAAATTTACTCTCTAAAGTTGGTCTTAGAATATAATGGGAGATTTGAGGTGATTAGTGCAAAAAACGGTGAGGAGTGTATCCGGCTTTTGGGAAAAAAGAACCTGCCCGATTTGATTCTGCTGGATGTCATGATGCCTAAGATGAGCGGTTGGGAAGTGTTGAAACATCTCAAAAGCAATGCTGAATGGAAAGACATACCAGTTATTATTATCACGGCATTGACAGGGAAGGACAATGGTTCAGAGGGAAGATTCATACCTGATGATTACATTGAAAAACCCTATGATGTTGAAGATTTGAAAAAAAGAGTTTATAATGTCTTGAATAAAAATAGATAATGTTGGATATAATATTCTTTTTCCCTAAAATTAAATCTTAAT
>Ga0180433_10001709_pt1 | contig 36243 bp, 21 predicted proteins | sample SS_ome_8_FD_132980 | JGI IMG/M metagenome (GOLD analysis project Ga0180433, IMG submission 132980) | Hypersaline lake sediment archaeal communities from the Salton Sea, California, USA - SS_1_D_1 metaG | ecosystem: Environmental > Aquatic > Non-marine Saline and Alkaline > Hypersaline >... | reverse complement strand
AGGTCTATACTACAAAGCGTTCAAGCGAATGCCTTTCCTCCAATGGCCCCAGAGGGATTCGTATCAACTATATTTCTTTCAAAAAAAATCAAAACTGCTCACAACTGGCGAACTTGGGCTAGCTCCGTTCGCAGTTCCATTACTATTGCCGTGAAAGCTCACGGGGCCCGGGCCGCTGACCTGTGTCCAGGTGTAGGTGAATTCCCCCGGATTGGCCGCTCGGTCTTCGTATCCGGCCACAACGTTCAGTGACCGACCACACCATGCCCACGGCGCGTCATAGATGACCGGTGTCGGGTTCTGGGCCGGTGGGTTAGCTCCGGGGTTGACGGTGACGATCACCCGTTGATAGCGGGTGAGCGGAGGTGTGCCCGTATCCGTGACATCCAGGATTATGTGAATCGTCTGCGGCGAAGCGACGTTCGGGGCGACGAAGCTGGCGTGCCGCGAGGTGGCGTTGCTGATCGTCAGCGGTTTCTTGTAAGTGCTGGGCTCGGGGTAGTGCCACCATTTGTACATCAGCGGGTTGCCGTCGGGGTCGGTCGAGCCCGCGGCGCTGAGGTTCACGACCGCGCCTGAGGTGACGATGCGGGTCAGGCTGCCATCCACCTTCGCGACCGGCGGGTGATTCGCAGCGCTGTACGTGGAGGCGTTAGACCAATTCAGGCGTGCCAGGAAGTCGTTCTGAGCAGCTCGGCGCCAGCGCGCCATGGTAATATGGCGGTTGTTATATCCTGCGTGCGTATCGTGTGCTGGGGTGAATATATAGTAATCCCACGGAGGCACTTGGTCGAACAAGTTCCCCGGCCTCTTGGTCTTCCTGGAATTGAAGCGTCCGCCCCAGCCGCCCCAGGTCGGTTGTTCCGGATCGTTGAGTCCGTACCTGCCTGACAAGAGATGCAGAGTCATACCCTGATCCGTTGCAGTTTGATAACACCTCTTTGGAAATAGGGCGCCTAGCGGGCCTTTGCCCTCGATATTATCTTCGTACCACCCGTCGTCCGCGTACTGCCAATCGTAGTCGCTTTCTCCGAGTTGGTTGGATTGCACGGAGGTGACCGTAAGATTACCATAGTCGCGTAGATGGAGCATCCTCGGGAACTCACGGGCTATCCAAGCGCCGCTTCCGCTCTGGCCCCAGGCTTCCCAGAGGCGGATTTTAGATACGAAGGCATCGACCTGAGATGGGGTGCGCGTGCTTCCAACCTCTCGAAGCGCCGCCTCCAGGGTCGTTTCTCCTCCCCAAGTAGCAAGCCAAACGGGTCCTTGGGCCGCGTCCACCTGCCTGATTATCAGTCTCGACCCGTCCGTGTTTTCGGTCGGGCTGCCGTTGCCGGCAGCGGTCACGCTTCGCAGGTAGTCGGGGGTCGGGTAACCGCTCGCGTGTCTGGTAAGGTTTTGATAGACTTGTGCGTAGGCATCGATAACTTCACGAATTTTGTGCACCGGCCTGGGAGTGTGGTCGGTCGCGATCAGGCCAAGCACATTGAATTCGTTTGCTTCAAGTAAGAACCGTATCAGGGATTGCTTGTCATCGGGCTCCCCGTCGTCGAGGTGAAGGTCGGTCATGATGATAACGTTGGGCTTGTCCTGAGCACCGGCATGCGGCGCAAGGGCGAGCCCCAGGGCGAACACGAGGCTCCACATCATCATTCGCGCTGTCCGGGCGCGCCATGCATCTGTTTCCCTCGGATTGATACGGTCTGCTGCTGATCTCATGATTGGTTCTCTTTCGTTTGGGTGTCTCGTTTCGGGGCGACTGATTTCATCAAACTGCTGCATTCCTTTTTCTCCGTGTTTGCGTTCCAGATCTGTTGGCTTACACGCACTCATTTTATTTACCACCATCCGTCCCTCGCCGGGAACGGGATGTCCCCGACGCGGAGTCACGAAGCTTGGTGGGGCGACCGTTGAGGGTTTCGAAGATATCATTCCTCATCGCGCCCGCGTCGATGTTCCTGAGGAGATGCACGCTTGTGGGTGCGGTGGTTGATGCAAACCGGTAGTCCTGATAGCGGTCGCCGACGGTCACTGGTTGCACGTTCGAGAACCAGTTTCCATTGTTTGCATGAATGGATATGACCGCCGCGAGTCCGGTTAAATCATACCACCCTGCATTTCTGTCGGGGGAGATCTGGTAAAGATAGTCCCCCAAAGGATTCTTGGGATAACGGTCTTTCATCTCGCGCCTGTCCCACGTAAGCGTGATAGCCACCGGTTCCAGCATGATCCGGAATTCTACGCCGCTCTGAGCGACAATATGGGCAGCCCAGGCGTCTCTTCTACCGTTCCAAGTGCCAACGCGCAGGGACGACCAACTGGCGCCGAGCCAGCAGACACGGATGCGCTCGCGGAATTGCGTTTCCCATCCCTCCCGCCGCGCCCGCAGGATTGCGCAGGCCACATTGCTGATTGGGCCAAGCGGCACCACCCAGACCGGATTGTCCGGTGAGGCGCCCCGGGCAGCCGCGAGGATGGCGTCGCTGGCTTCGGTGACGATCGGTTCGGTGTCACGCCAGTTGTCGCTGTACGGAGGGATCAAGGGTTGATCGGCCCCGCGAAAAGCCCTTGGCTGCCGTGCAGCGGGCAAGCCACTCTGTCTCGCCAAATCAATAACCTTTAGTATTCTCTCATAATTGGCCTTTACCGCGCCGAGTTCCTCGCCGCCATGATGGACAGCGGTCATGCCCAAAACGTCCAGTTCACTGCACAGGGCGTAGGCGATGGTGTAGACGTCATCCTCCTGCACGTCGGAGTCCACGATCACCTGCGGCACGTTGACTGCAGCCGGGGTATGCACTCGCACCAAGGCCGAGCAGGAGTGGCTTCCCGCGCCGTTGCTGACGGTCAATGTCACCCGATAAATGCCTGCTTTGCTAAAGCTCTTGGTGACCTGTTTGCCCGTTGCCGTGCTGCCATCGCCAAAGTCCCAATGGTAGGCGCCAATGGCTCCGTATGATTTGCTCCCGTCGAACGTGACCGGATTTCCTTCCAGCACGCTTCCAGACAACGGTGTGATTTGCGCTTCGATGGCAGGGTGGATGGTGACTCGATCTACGATGTTCACTGGTTGTCCGGCGCCGGAGAGAGTGAGTTTGACATCGTAGGTTCCCGCCTTGGCGAACGTATGGGAGACCGTCTGCCCCATGGCGGAATTGCCGTCACCAAAGTCCCATTGCCACGACTGCACCGTTCCGAACACCTGATTGCCGGCGAAAGTGACGACCTGTCCGGCACGAGGAACTTGTTGTGTCACCGCGATTCGCGCATCGATCGCCGGCAAGAACGCGACCATCCATGTCCTGTTCTCCTGGGCGCGAAAGTGCAGATTAGTCACGCTCGTCGATCCATCTCTGCTATACAATTTGACTCGCAGACCATCGAACTGGATTGGGCTCTGTCCCCGCCCGCCCCAGAAGTACTGACCGCGATCATACCATCCACCGACGCCCTGCGCATGGACACGCCATGTTCCGTTACTCCGCAATTCAATCTTCCAGGCTGTATTCGCCTGGGAGGGCTCGTCCGGGTAGGAACCCATGAGCGTGATGAAGTTCGCCGAGACCGGAGCCTCCCACTCCGCCATCCAGTAGGCAGCTTGGTTCTCCGGGACCACGCCCAGATCCGCATCCTTCTTCACACCGTACGCGTACCAATCCGTCTTTGATGCCAGTTTCTTGGTCGGGTGATGAACCCAGTGAGAGAAACCCAAGAAGTCTTGTTTCTTGAAGTCGTAGACAAGGAACTTCGGCTGGCATGCACCGCCGTCAAAACCGCGTAAACCCTTGTCGAACGAATCCATATTGCCGGAGAGTTTTGCATCCAGCAGGAGGTTGTGCTCCCGGTGATGAATTTGGGAATTCGTAGCGGCTTCCTCCACCCGCGTTCGCCGGGTGGAGCGGTCTTGCGCGGCGGCGAAGCCCGGCAGCAGGCTGGCGATGAGGCTGCAACCCAGCAAGACTGCGGCCGTCTGGCGAACAAACTGAAGTCGGTTTTGCATGGTAACTCTCTCTTTACTTCACAGGAACTTCCCGTTTCATCCCTTCCGCTTGCCTCCTGCCCGGGGCCGTGGCAGGTAAGATCTTCTCAGGTAGCGTGCAACCCGCCACCCATTCTTCCCCGCCATACTCATAGGCGCCGATATCGGGGGCAGGCCCAACAAACCCGTCTGTTACGCCTGGGATCACCGCCCCGCGGTCGATGGCGGGCGAATCCGGTCGCAGCCTGAACTTCAGCCCTCCGGCGCCAGCGTTTGTGAACTTCGGATCCGTCGCGGCGGTCATTTCGTGGGTTCCCGGCTTGTTGGGATTGATCGGCGCGCGGTAGATGTTGTTATTGAGGTTCTCGGGACTGCCGCCGGGATAGGAATGGAAAGCGAACCAGTACTTGACGTCCGTGGATGCCATGGTGTTGTTGAAGACCCGGTGAAACGGAGGCTTGGCCTGTTCCAGCCGCACATCGTTCATGTGGTTGTTCCAGAACACATTGTGGTCAATCTGCGCCGGCTTGGCGTTCTGATCGAAGTAGATCCCAGCCCCGACAGGGAACGGGTGGCCGGCGTCGTTGCCGGCGTCGTGGAGCCAGTTGTGGTGGATGCGCGTCCCGGTCAGGTCCGTATTCCGGGCCGAATAGATGGCGCCCAGGTCGGTGTTGAGCAGCCCGAACCCGTATATGTCGTTGTAGCCGATGTCCTTGTTGCTGTAGACGCCATCGATGCCCGACCGACCCGTGCGATAGATGGTATTGCGCGTGATCGTCTGCCGGGCGCTGCCGGGCGCGGGAAAGATGCCGCAGCAGTATGTTCCGCCATAGGAGATATCGTGGATCAGGTTGTTGTCGGCCGCGCAGCCCTCGCCCCCCAGCACGATTCCGTGCCCCGCGCTGTATTCCAGGATGCTGTTCCGAATGACACTGTTGGAACCCATGAGCCGGATGCCGCTATCATTAGAGTGCGAATTGATAACGTCCTTTGCCGTGAGGGTCACGAAGTGGCTGATATACCTGGTCCCGAGCCCGTCCAGCGTGATGTCCGCGCTGGTGGCGTCCGTCGTGATGGTTGCCGCAAACACGCGGAGACTCCTGATCGTGATGTGCGATTTGCCGCTGAGATCAAAGGCATAGTTCCGCCGCTTGACCTCAACGTGCTTCGGCGCGCCTCCGCCCGGCGCCCAGAGATACAGCTTGCTCCCGTCGTAGAACCACTCCTTCTCGGCATCCAGCGCACCCAGCTTTCCCGTCAGGTAATAGGAGTCACGAAACTTCTCCGGGGCCTTGGAAAGAAACTCGATCCGCCCGGCCGATGATGCCGCGATCGTGCTGGTCTGGGGCTGGTACCAGCCGATGTACCAGATGGTGCCCCCGGCCCAACCGCCAGGAATCTCCGGGATACCCGCATCCCGGAGTATCGCGGTCCCGCCCGGCCCGGCCGTCCAGGCGTCCTTCGCGATGGGGCGGAAATCCGCCCGGTTCAACAGGTCATCCGAATCGGCCAGGTTCGGCCACCGGGCTTCAATCATCATCTTGCCGCCGACAAACACCTGATTGGCCAACAGCGTCTCGTTGCCGGTGATTTGATCGCCATATCCTGTCAGCGGCAGGGCAATGGTCTTCTGGTAGATCTGGCCTCTGTACACGGTCCAGTCGCCGTCGGCCAGGTCGGCTCCGCTCACCGTGACCACAGCGTTTCCATCGGGCTGGAAGGTGATGGGGCGGTCAGGCGCGCCCGAGTTGGCGGGCACGACAGTCTCCCGGTATGTACCTGTGCGGATTTTGACCGTACCCCCCGCAGTCGCTACCGTAGCAGCCTTCTGGATCGTCGCAAAGGGTTGAGACGCCGTGCCGGGGTTGCGGTCCGAAGCGCCATCGCCGCCCACGTAGAAGTCGGCGGCGAGCACCTGCGGCGTCCCGCCGGCCAGCAAGGCCAGCACCGCGACCGCCGAGTTGATGAGTGTTCCGAGTCCGATGTTGATTGCCTCGCGGCGAGTGACACGGATGGCCCCTTGCTTGTTACGTTTCATCTCAATGCTCCTTCGTGGTTAAGTGGCTAATAACGTTTGACATCTACTTGCGACTGCTACGGACTAATCAAAAAAGTACGTCATCAGCCAAAGCCAGTCACTTGATGAGTGCGACCAAATCTCTTTGGGGTTATGCCAGTTATCCGACGGCCAGTACGGGGCATCCCGATTAAACTTGGTGTGAATACCGCAAGGAACCGCCCCAACAATATTGCCGCTCAACGGGGTGTAGAGGGCCTGGTATCGATATCCTTCTCCCCACATGATACTCTGGTTGAAGGGGTTCAAGCCCAAAAGCCAATCAAACTGCCGGTAAGCGATATTCAACAGCTCCTGGTCATCCATGTATCGGGCGATCGCTGCCAATCCAATTGCCTTTGACAGGATAACGCTCGTATTCCCCCTGCCGGTCGTCCAAACAGGGAAGCACTTAATGTAATAGCGGTCATTTAATCGGATTCCGTTTTTCACTTTCGCTTGCTCAATGCTATCCTTTGCTTGGCTCAGGTCATAGAGACCCGCAGGGAACATAAAGTACGGATCCGTATACGCCGCAATCTCTTTGAGATAGGCAGCGAACAAGCGAATTGCCGACTCCCATCTTGCGGCATTGTCATCATCCGGGAATGATTGCAACAACCTGACCAAGCCGGTTACTGTAAAATTCTCATCACTACTGATACTACGCAAAAATGGAAGATTTTCCCGCTTTGCATCCTGGAAGAAGAACCCCTTTAATGGAACATCTTCGCTCAGATTATCCTGTTGCTGACACCGCAGAATGTAGTCTCCATAGCGGACAGCAGCATTCCGATATTTGTCCTCTTGGGTTGCTTCATAGAGCCCGAGCGCTGTATTCAATGCAATGCCTGCAAGTTTTACATCCATATTCTTTATGAATTCTGTGGCAAAGTTCCAATCTTCCTTCGCGCACTTGAGCGCGTAGTTCGCCAGGATAGGGTCTTTTTTCAATAAGACCATTGCTGCCTTGGCTTGCGCTCTTGCCGCCTGAAAATTGATGTATGCATCGTCTCCAGATGACCAGGGTGAATGATTGGGCTTCACTACCCTATCGTCAACAGTCCCGAAGATACCGTCCGTCCAAAAATCCATGATGGCCCAGTTGACTCGGTATCCATCCCCAAAGCGGGTTTTCAAGACCCAATTCAGTCCCCATCTAGCCTCTTCCAGAAGGCGCTCAGACAATTCCGGATCGGCGTCCTGGAATCTTTCGGCCAGCGAGAAAAACAGATACACAGCCTCGGAGGTATGCGTGACGCTTTGGGACAAATCTCCCGCATCATGCCAGCCGCCGTTGATCACAATGCTCTTGTCATCATGGGTACATAGGAAGTCACTATGACAAACGGAATGGCGGCCAGGTATCTCTGTTCCACAGCGTTGTGAGTAGAAGAAATTGATCAGCTTGATTAAGTTGCCCCGATACAAATCGGTAAAATCACCTATTGGAAATGGTCTGGTCTGAACATCCCCGGCTTTCAACGCGTAGGTTCCCGGCCTATCCACCTCGCTGAAATCGAGGACTTGAAATGTCCCTTTCTGTGTTTTCTTTAACGTCGTTGGTTTCTTTAAGGCTACTTGTTTTGTGTCAACATCAATCAACGCAAAACTATCCGCTGAAAGATCCGCGGAAAGAGCCCTCTTGGGAAAGCCAGTAGGGTATCCTACGTGATTATGTGCAATGTGACCGGGAGCGACATTCCAGCCCTCATAATGCTCCGGCTGCTCAACCTTCTCGAGATACAACTCGTCGAAGTAGTACTTGACCGTGTCGGTCATTTCTCGTTGATTGCCTTGGAGCCTGTACCGCAGTTCGAACGCGATCACCTTATCCCTTCTGACATGCGGGATTTCCCAGTAGACCTTGTTCCATTTGTGGTTCTCAAGCAACTGGTAATTCAGGCCACTATATATGTTATAGTAGTAGTACCCATTAGCAGAATCGTAGGGCACAAAAGCATCCTCGTATTGCTTATTGTCAACGGACTTGTCTATTGGGTTATCGTTATGCAGCACGAGATTAAACGAGACCGCCCGGAAGCCAGGTAAATCCGGGTACACCCATAAGGTGATCCGATTCCACTCGCTCCAATCTTCATTGTCGACTCTATAGATGGCGCTGGCTGAGCCCCATGGTCTGCCCCGAGTAGAGGCGAAGTTCGGTTGTTCGCCTTTCGTGGGAGAAGTGAGCAGAACGGAAGCCCGGCCTTTGTAAAACTCATCATTCGACAAAGAAATCGTCCCAAATGCTCTGGGATTGACCCAGGGCTCCCAGTTTTCAAGGCTTTCCATATCTGACAGTTTTCTCGACGCGATGGCCGGTTTCTGAGATACCTCATAGGCAAGAGAATTCTCCGGTGGCGACTTCATGGGCATGTCGGGGAGACTCTTTCCAGTTAAAGGCAGTTTTTCGGACCCGTCTTGAGCGCCGGCGAAGCCCGGCAGCAAGCCAATGATGAGGCCACAAGTGAGCAAGATTGCGGCGAACTGAGGAACAAACTGGCGTCGGTTTTTCATGCTAATTCTCCTTTCTTTGATCTTGTTGCGGTCGAGTAAAGGGGCGGGAGTCATTCCGACCCCTTTGTCTAACCAAGCAACTGTAATTACTGCGCTGCCCACTGCCGCTCCCATGGCTGGCCTTCGATGAACTCCCGAGGTAGGGTGGTGCCGGGAATCCAGGCCCCGTTAGCGGGGTGGCCTGGGTTGTCGTAATACCTGGGAGCGCCAGACACTTGAGGTCCATTGAACTCGTAGGCGCCAGAGTCTGGGTTGGGCCCACTGATGGGATCATCTACATAATCCAATGGCCGCTCGATACCATCGGTAAGCAATTCGCCTCGTAGATTAGCAGGCACGGTGTTGTTGTTTGGATACCGAAGTGCACTGACTACGGTGCCACGATTGATGGCCGGAGATCCTGGCTTCGGCACAAGACCAAGTCCACAAGCGTATTCACCCGGGCCGAAGCCGATCAGCCACGGCTTACCGTTGGCAGGGCTGCTGTTATATGCGCCTCCCGGGCCCTTGTGGTCAAGCCACGCATTGCTTGCGTTGTTGTTCTTGAGCACAAGCTCTGAGCTATTTGCGGTAAAACGGCCTCCCGGGGAATAGGTAATGCCAGCCCGATAAATGTTGTTATGGATCGTGTGAGGGCATATAGCATATGCATAAAACATCTGAGTGTTGCCGGAGGGCCTGACGCCTTCGGTCACTCCGTCAGTGCCAGGTCTGGGAGTGGCGAAAGTATTGTTGTAGACCCAGAACACTCCTAGCGGCGTTTCTCTATAGAGCAGAGGCATGTCCCGATTGCCATTGGGCGCTCGAAGGTCTGCAGCATGATTGTTCCACAGTACATTGTGGTGGAGGACCGCACCATCCGTTACATAGTCAAAGTAGAGGCCGGGACACATGCCGTGCTCACACGCAAACCCTCTTGCATCATGACACCAGTTGTGATGCCATGTAGTGCCCTCATACATAAAAGCATTTTCTAGCTTTGGATCTGCGGGCCTCTCCTTCCTTGCCAGTAGATTGCGGCCATAATACTGCGGGTACTGGCTTTCGCTCCAGGCTGAGCCATGGTTAATTGAGGCCGCAAACCGACCCTGGGAGTAGTTTCCGCCGCCATCAACGTTCAAATAAGAGAACTCGGACCAATCGTTGAATCCTATATCGGCCAGCCGCTGCACGTTCCAAAGGTGGCCTCTGCCCGCCCTCCAGAAAGTATTGCCGCAAACCTTTAAGCCGGTGCTAACAATCGAGGATGCGATTGAGGATGACCAGTTGCCAATGTGGCCGGAATCTTTAAAGTAGTTGTTTTCGATTGTGCAGTTCCTTCCGGTCACAACCACTTCACTGCCAGAGGCCGTGTCAAACACGGAGTTACGGATCGTACAATTGTCGCCAGTGATTCGAATACCAGCACGGTGAAGGTTTCCGAAATTGCTATTCGAATTTCCTTGTTGCATGCCGGTTTCTGACAGTTCCAAGCCTGGCGGGGACTTGCCTGGCATTGCAACCATGACTGTCTGATGGTTTAGGTACTTGAATCGACAGTAGTCGATCAGAATCCCGTTAGCCGGATCGGGCACTGCTGCGGGATTTTTCCTGTCAGACGGGTGGGCGCCGGCGACATAGCCCTCGGCATCGGCTTTTGCTTGAACCGATGCGTAAGTCGGCTTGGCCGTTGCGTAGGGCGGCTGAGGGGCATCCCAGGTTTTCGCGTTGGTTGGCCACAGCGAATCTCCGTTGGTCGGGATCTCGCAGGCAAAGAAATTAAGGTGCTTGATATGGATGTGAGATTTCCCGGTCAGATCGAAGCCCCAGTTGCGAGCTTTGTATTCGACGTTTTCTGGCACGCCGCCGCCGGGGGCCCAAAGGTAGAGCTTGTTTTGACTATCGTCATAGTAGAACTCGCCCTCGGTAGTGAGCAGCCCAAGTGCTCCACGCACATAGTAAAGCAGATTGTCTGGATAGCCATTGTTTTCTACTCTCGTCAGCCAATTGGTAAAGCGCTTTCGCATGTGACCATTGGCATTTGGCATGTCTCCGTCAATCACGAACTCATTTCCGTTTGACGAGAGTATCGGAGCGCAAGCGGGCACGTACCAAGTCAAGACCGTACAATGCGCCCCCGCCAAACCTCCGGGAACGTTTGGCAGTCCGTTATCACGCAGACGGATATTGTTACCTTCCCTGCTCCAGTCCCAGCTGCCTCCTCTGGAGTCCATGGTCCTCATCCGAGCATGGTTATGATCCTTCAACGGATGTTCGGGGGGCGGTCACCTTCGGCCACCGCGCCTCTTGCTGCATCTTGCTGCGGACGAAGATCTGCTGTGCCAGCAAGACTTCGTTGCCTCCTGCCCCGAAGCTATGGTCTATATACTCAGCGTCCGGCAGCCTGATGACTGTCTCGTAAATAGGCTTCGTAGTGGCGTTGACATTGGGGAGACTGGAATGGGTGGCCAGAGTCCACGATGTTTGCAGCAAGTTGGCACCACTGATCACGGGTTCGCACAGCGTGCCGTCGGGCCTAGTGTCAGCCTCAAACACAATCGGCGCGGCTTCGGTCCCGCTGTTGGCAGGGACCACGGTTTCGCGGTAGATGCCATCTCGGATCTTCACCACGTCTCCTGGTTGTGCCACGTTGGCGGCCTTCTGGATCGTCGCAAAGGGCTCAGACGCCGTGCCCGGGTTGCGGTCCGAGGCGTTGGCGCCACCCACGAAGAATGTGGCACGCGCCGCCTGGGAGTGCGGCTGTGCTGTGCTCACAAAGTCCCGCCAGCTCCGCACGGGTTGTCCATCCAAACCGGTAATTTCGGCCATGAAGTGATAGTTACCCGGCTCGGGGATGACCGCGTCAAAGACCGCTTCGCCTTGCTGGCTTACGGCAACCTCATTGAGATCCTGTTGCCATTGACGGACAATTCGTTGATCAATTTCCGCTTGACCTTGCGGAGGTTCGAACAAAGCCCCCATTTTCGAGAGATTCTCGCCTGCCCGAATCAGGCTGAGGCGGACTGTTCCCGACCACGGACTGGGCCCATCGTTTGCCACAGAAACGGAGACGTTCAATCTACCGGTAGGAATCTTCGTTTTCCATAGGTCAACCATCACTCCTACCGGCGCGACTGCGTCGGCAATGAATCGGCCCAAGGCCAGCTCCTTCTCGCTGAGTGTTTGGCTGGCTAACGGTTGTTGGATACCGGGACCCCAAAGATAGCTGTTCCACAACACGCCCAGGCAACCTGGCAAGCGGCGGTAGTATTCGGCTTCCCAGGCGACAAAACGCGCTCTGCCGAACAAGTAATGGCTTCCATTCGCTTCTGCAAAATACGCATCCGCAAATCTCTTTGATTGTCCTAGATAGAAGCTTCCATCTCTGTTTAAGAACAACCCACAGTATTCGTTCACAATCCAACCAGGATGAACCGGCCTTGGGTTCGGGCCCTTTTCAAATATCTCCGGGTAAATCCCTTCATTGAAAAGGAATTTCCAACGCCCGTCTCCCAGATAATCAAAAACGCTATAAGGATGCCATTCGGTAACGTCTCCCTTTTGGGATAAGACCGGCGCTTCTTGAGTATGATGAAACCAGGTTGAGGGCTCCCAGGGACGATTGGAAAGGTCGAGATGCCGCACGGCTTTTACGGCCTCCCTTAATAACGGCCCGCCTCGTTTTGTATTCGCTGTTTCATTAGCGGCATCCCATATGACGACACTCGGGTGATTGGCGCGCTCGTGAATCCAGTCTGTGAACTCCGTTGTGACAGCTTCAAGGGTGGCCGTTTCGTTGATATGCCAATGGGCCTCGTCCTGCACGAGAATTCCCTCTTCGTCAGCTATGCGGTACCAAATCTCCGGCATCAAATCAAAGCTGAACCGGACGGCGTTGCCTCGCAATTGTTTTACAAACCGAAAGGCATGGCGAATCGCTGAATCATCGTACATTGAATTCTCGTAGAACACGAAACCGTCCCACATCGAGAACATCCCCACCCCGGTAAGCAGAATTGGCCGCCCATTGAGCAAACCGCGGCCTGTATTCTGGCAAATGGAAAAGGATCTCATGCCGAAGCGGCTGGCATAAGTATCGGTATGCCTTCCCCCGCTATGTACTTCGATCTCAAACCTGTAAAGATGCGGCGTCTCCGGGCTCCAGAGTTTGGCGTTGGGTATGCGTATGTCTATTCTACTGTCGCTTTCGCCAACGCCCGCCTGGTGCGATCGTTCCGCACTTGCCACGGTGTTGCCGGTTTGATCGTCAACTATATTGACTTTCAGCAGGGCCGGCTTTGTTGCAGAACCGATATTACGCAGGGTAACGGCCAGCTTCACTGAGTGATCCAGGACATTTGGCGCCGCCTGCGCCCTGACGACGTATGGGGCATTGCAGGAGATCAGATTGACTGAATCGTAGAGCCCGTTCTTTTTATCAACCGAAAAATTGCGTAAGTCGAGGAAGGCAATGGTACTAAACCAAGGTATTTCCGGAGGCACCAAATCTTTGGAACCGCACACACGTAGTATGATCTCGTTTTCATAGCCATTTCCCTTTAAGAACTTGGTTATGTCTATGAAGGAGGCGGTACGGATACTCCAGGATTCACCGGCCTCTGAGCCGTTCACCCATACCTTTACTCCCCAACTGGCTTTCTTGACCTCTAACCGAATCACCTCCGGCAGGGCGCCTTCTATGGTAACCATGCGGCGGTACCAAAGCGCCTCCCCTTCAGGATGAAAGCCAGGTACAGTAACCACGCTATCAAAGTCGCTGGGACGGCTATTCATCGAGCCGGTTGTGAATTGCCATTGACCAGACAAAGGAACTATTCTGCGCGCCTCGCGGGTGGACAGGTCTTGCGCGGCGGCGAGGCTTGACAGCAGGCTGGCGACGAGGCCGAAGGCCAGTAAGACTACGGCCGTCTCGCGAACAAACTGATGTCGGTTTGACATGGTAACTCTCTTTCTTTAAAAAGTGACTGGTAGGATTTCCGTTTTCATCCCTGCCGTGCCGGATCCGCTCTCCTATTTTTTGCGAGGCGCGTAGACCGCCAGGTTGCCCCCGGGAGTCTGCAGGGTCATCACGCCATCGGCAATATTGAGAGAGGGGGACTTGAGTGGAGGGTAGGTAGTGTCAACCGGAACCACAGCGCCGTTGACGGTGATGTTTGGCCGAACCCTCACCCGACTGCCCGGGTACCACGGATCACGTGGCGGGCCAATCCATTGCTTGTTCGCAGCATGCCAGTTCCATTCCCGCCCGCCGCCGGGCCGGTCGCTTCGCCATACAATTTGGGGCTCCAGCTCAGTTAGCGATGAGCCGCCTGTCCACACCCATTTGGTCTGTGGGGGTCCGCTATAATCCGGCGGGTTCCATGTCGCCGTGATCGTATTCCCAGCCAGGCTGGTGTATGTAACGGATAGGTTTTTCCAGTCCACGGTTGGCGGGTTTTGGATTGCCGCCGCCCGGAACGCCGCGAATGAAGCGTATTCTGCTTTCGTGGCTACGTCATACACGAATCCGGTTTGCGCAAAGGCGCTGCGTATGGTATTGAAATCTGCCGTTGCCGGCGCATAGTCGGGGTCTATCGCGTAGGCCTTCAATGGGCGGATAGCGATATAAACGCTGCCCTCGCGAAGGAAGACCCAACCATCTTTTTCAATCACCTCATCAATCGACTTCGGATAGCGCACAAGCGCTTCCTGGATCAGGTTGTCATAGTGCTGGTCACGGGCCGCCTTCCAATCGCTTCTGCCACGCCCCGCCCATGGATCGGCCTCCGGGATATTAAAGACTGCAATCGCAGCGCTTTTGTACTGCGCTGTCTGAATGAATGGTGAGTTGACGCCATACGCCCAAGCGAGGGTATTGCTTCTCCAATAGGGGTGATGAGTCTCTATAAAGGCCCACTCTTTGGTGCTCCTATAGAGAATCGATACGTTGCTATGATGCTGCCAGTAGAACTCATCCGGGTAATACTCAACAAAACCGCTCCCGATGGCGTAATCAGGGTGGCGATAGATGTACCGGTTGGTTGCCCCCGGCTCGCCGGTTCCCCAAAATCCCGTAGTTGTGCCATGATGGCCAAAACCAGCCGACGATGATGTCAACTCGTAGGGGGCGGTCTCTCCACGCCAAAAGCTGAGGATAGCGGGTGGCATCACATAGTCGCTGACTGCCGCATAAGTACAAATAGCCCCTGCGTCGCCGCCGACGCCGAAGTTGGAGCCGTCGGTGGCAGGGATCTTCTCCGTGTATTCGGGCCCGGCGTAAAGCCAGGTGAGAAAGGTGGGGCCGGGGCCGGGGACTGTTTGAGGGGCTAACCGCCCCCTTGGGAACGGGGATATATGAAGGCCCCTGTAGGTGTTGGCCGCAAAAGACGCATAATGATAACACAATGCAGCATAAGCCGCGTGCTTTATCTCGGGATCCGTGGCACAGTCGTAAAGCGCGTGCCACGGAAACAGGTTGATTCCCATATAATTTTCAGAGATCCACTCCTCGTGGTTCTTGTCGTAGTAGCCGTTGACTACGTTCAAGATCCTAGCACGAGCTGCCTGCAAAACTTGCTCACTGCTATACTGCCCCCGCCCCCAGCCATCATCGTTCGGCCAGTACTGGGCAAAGAGATAGGCGGCAACGCACTTCATGATAGCATGATTCTCGGTGCCGTGCCCCAGTAGATCGCTGAAGTCTTTGATTCTAGCTTTGAGTCTGCCAAGCTGTTCCGGGGTGAACTTATCCCAATGCTTTCCTGCGACGTAAGCAACGCCAGGATAGCTGAACTGCTGGCCATTGGTCCCGGCGGGTAGATTGCTGTAATAATCAGCGGTGCGCTCAATTGCCGCTGCGTCGTTGGGGTTCAGTGCTAAAAGGCCCAATAAGATCGAAGCGCCAAACTTAGCATTGCGTCCAGGAACATCACGATTGATATATTGTTGGACAACCCAATTGCGCCGGGCCGTTGCACCGGGTTCCTCCTGAAACGCAGGGATCGCGAAGCTCCCTGATGGCGGGGATGGTTTGAGGGTGCAGCCGGGCAGCAGGCCGATGATGAGGCTGCAAGCCAGCAAGGCCGCGGCCGCCTGTCGAACAAACCGAATTCGGTTTAGCATGGTAATTCCTTTCCTTTTCTTTGATTCCTGACTGTCGAACTGGGTGTAGCCGGGAGAGGCTGGTCAAAACTTCACGCCTCGGGCCTTGTCGTACTCGGGGTTCACGGCCTGCTTATCCCAGCGGGTCAGGACGCCGCGAAGGCCGTCGATCGACTCGGGGTACTGGCCCTTGTCGTCGGTGGCCTTGATCCAGTCTTCCAGCAGCTTGCGGTGCCGCGCCAGCTCGGCGGCGTGCGCCGGGTCGTTCGCCAGGTTCTTCGTCTCGTGGGGGTCGTTGTCGAGGTCGTAGAGCTCCTCGGGCACCCGCGTCGGCGACCACATGAAAGACTGCACGGCGTTCAGCTTGCCCGCCTTGTAGAGTTCGCGGGGCACCTCGACGTAGTCGCGGCCGTCGCGGTACTGTGGTTGCATGAAGGGCCGGTCGGTTAGGAAGTTCCGCAGGTACTTGTACCGCTTGGTGGTGACCGCGCGGACGCGATCGATCGTGTAGTCGCAGCGGTCGCGGGCGGAGACGACGTGGTCGCGCACCTCGTGGTCGGGCGCGAAGAAGTCCCGTCCCTCCATCCAGGCCGGGCGTTTCACGCTGGCGAGCGCGAGCGTGGTCACGGTGATGTCGATGCCGCTGACCAGGTCGGCCCGGACCTGGCCGCTCGGCAGGCCCGGGCCCGCCACGACAAGCGGTACGCGGATGCCCCCCTCGTAGAGCCACTGCTTGTGGCGCGGCAGTCGCATGCCGTGGTCGGTCCAGAAGAAGACCACGGTGTTCTCGAGTAGTCCGTCGGCCTTCAGGGCGTCAAGGACCTGGCCCACCTCGTCATCGGTCTGGCGGATCGTGTCGTAGTGGTGCGCGTACTCGCGGCGCATCACGGGGTGATCGGGGTAGTACGGGGCGACCCTCATCTTGGAGGCGTCGGTGAATGGCTGCTCGGTCCCGCCCTTCTCGAACTTCGTACGCACCGGCGCGCCGGAGTACTGGCCCGAGTTCTTGCCGCCCTTGAGCTGGATCTGTGCGAAGAACGGCTTGCCATCCGGCCGGTGCGCCCAGTGGTCTCTGGAGAAACCCATGTTCCCAGCGAGTTTGTCGTAGAGGTCATTTATCTGGAACACGAAGTTGAAGTCGTTCTTGCCTCTGCTGCTGGTCACGTAGTAGCCGGCGCCGCGCATCAGCTCGTAGACCGTCTTCATGCCCTCAGGCAGATTGATGACCTCTTCCGGCACACGTTTGCGACTGGATCGGTGGTTGTGGACGCCCAGCGAGGTCTGCATGGCGCCCAGCGCGATCGCCGACCGCGTCGCCGAGCAGACCGCCGCGGGCATGTACGCCCGATCGAAGCGCACGCCGCGGGCGGCGATCGAGTCGATGTTCGGCGTGGGGACAGTCTTGTCCCCGTAACAGCCCATCCAGTCGTTCATGTCCTCGACGAGGATCCAGACGATGTTCGGCCGCCCAGCGGCGGCCGAGGCATTGCCGGACATGGCGGCGCCAGCCGCGGGCGCTAGGGCGAAGCCCGGCAGCAGGCCAGCGGTGAGGCCAAAAGCGGCCGTCTGGCGAATAAACTGACGTCGGTTTTGCATGGTAATTCTCCTTCTCTATTGAAATTCTCTTTTCATCCTCTCCGCTCGCTTACCGCCGGAGGCCCGGGGTCGGAGAGGGTGCGACTTGCGCAAAACCACAGGGGCGCAGGGGAGCACGAAGATAAGGTTCAGACGCGGGTGCATGGGTTGGTGGTTGGGTGACAATCATGGGCTGTCTTTCGCGGGTTTCTGCAACTTCGATGCGGCCTGGCGTACCCCGAATTGAAACCAGTCGGCACATTCGCCATTTCCCCGCGCGATGAGTCCGGCGTGTTGGCGTTTGGCTTTGTCTTGGAGCGTGCATTCGACCTGCTCCAACAGCACGGCGTTGTCCGAGGCATTGTAGAGCCGACCGATGACTCGGTGGCCCTCCGCCTGAAGGTCAACTGTATACCAGGTGCGGGTGGTGAAGGCGGTGGGCACTCCCAGGGTGCGGGTCTGTGGCAGGGCGGTGTTGTTTTGGTAGAGGCGCAGGCCGGGACCGCCGGGCTGGACGCGGAGGTTAATCCCCATCGGATTGGCAGATGCATCCGAGCGGACGCAGAGTCCGATGAAGCCGTCTTGATGGGTGACCATCACGCGGGCCCGCACGCGCAGGTCAGGGCGGCCAAAATCCTTGAGCTGCACGTTGAAGGGGGCGGTGTTGCAGTTGCCAGTAAATTGCACGTACTGGGCTTTTTCAGAGTAATGGCCAAGTTCGCTCGCATCAATCAAGGTGTCGGAGGCCGGATGTCCGGCCTTGATCCAGCCGCGCCGGGTTTGCAGGTTTTCCGATGGGTTCTTGCCTCGCAAGGCGACGAATTCGTCGCGAAAGACGCCGTCGACGGCATCGCCGCCGCGCAGCAGGAGGATGTCGTCCAGGTAGTCGGCTAGCTTTTGCGCGGTGACCGGATCCTGGGGGCGGCGCATGAGGTAATGCGGACCTTCGGGGGAGCCAATGAAGCGATGGCGGCCGTAGTCGGGGCTGTCCGGCTGGTCGTTGACTTGCAGGGTGCCGCGCCGCAGGCTGATGTCCACGCCGTTGAGGTTTTTGAAACCGCGCACGGCGCTGAGCACGCTCATTTGATCCAGGGCGTTGTGGCCTTTGTCCCAGCCGATCCGATACAAGATCTGGATGCGCTTGGCAGGATGCAGGTCCGACAATTTTGCGCGGGTCTGCTTCTGGCCAGCCAGGACGCCAAGGCCGACCGAGGTGTCGGCGATGAAGACGGGGATCTCAGGCGGCCAGTTTTCAGCGATGTATTGGGTGTCAAAACGGGTGGACCAGAGGTTGGAGTCGCGGTTCCAGTCGGTCTCGCCTTTTTTGCCGTTGTCCGGCCAGCACCATCCGCCCATGAAATGCAGCTCGGAGACGCGGGCGCGCACGACGTCCGGGTGGCTGGCGAGGAGATCACGCAGGTTGTTGTGCGCGCCGCCGACGATGAGCTTTGCTTTCGCGCCCGGAGGCAGGGCGTTGAGCGCTTTGACATAGACCTCCACCGCATCGGGAAAGTCGCGGCGGTGCCGCTGGGTGTGGCCGTAGTTGAAGGTGTCCGAGGCCATGTTGCCGTCAAAGTACGAGTCATCGTAGAGTTGCGTGTTTTCAGGATTCCGGGGTCGCAGATCATCGCGGTATGATCCCAGGGGGATGTCCCCGCGTCCAAAGTAGTGCAGGGTCGCCGCCATCGCTCCCGTTGAGTTCTCGTGCAGTTCGCCGGTCCCGCAGGCAATGATCCTGCACTCGCCGGCAGCCTCAAGTTCAAGCAGCAGACAAAGCGCCATCGGGCCGTCCGAGTCGCTGTCAAAGTCATCCTCGAAGATGACGAAAGGCGCGGAATCCAGCTCGCCCGGCGAGGGCGCCTCCCGGGTGGACCCGTCCTGCGCGGCGGCGCGTCCCGGCAGCAGGCTGGCGATGAGACCGCAAGCCATCAAGACTGCGGCCGTCTGGCGAACAAACTGACGTTGGTTTGACATGGTGATTTCCTTTCTTTAATGACTGATTGCTAGACTCCGTCCCCGTCGGTCGTCCCAGCGAAGGTAGACCTAAGCCACTACGCTCTTTCAGGTTATGTCACACTACGGGCGGGGCGGCCAGGGATGTTTTGCGAGACGTATTCCAGCGCCTTTGCATACCGCCCTCAGGGCGGCCGCCTGCACACGGTCCATAGACGCGGGCTTCCGGCTGAGGTTGCCCGCGATGGGTTTCTCAGGCGCGTGCCGCAGGCCCGCGCGTATCTGCCGGTCGGCGGGATTCACTGCCGTCGTTAGGATCTCCCACGGCCCCGGCTCAGGGGTCGGGGCATCCTCATAACAGAGCACCTCGGCAAAGCCGTAGCCATGGATTCGAACAGCTTTCGTCATTTATCGCTCCCTATGCAATACAACCGGGAAGAAGTCCGGATCAGCAGGCGGTCGCCCGCCACCGCGGGTGTGGCCAGACACAGCTTTTCGAGCGTGTTCGTGGCCAGGAGCCGGAATGTCGGTCCCGACTGCACGACATAGGTTTCCCCTCGTTCGTTGAGGAAGTACAACTTGTCCCCGCACATCCAGGGCGAGGCCGTGAAGTGTCCGCGCAGCCGCTCCTGGTAGACCGATGTGCCGGTGACAGCGTCGTAACAGGAGAGTTGGCCGTTGTCCTTGATCACATACAGGTACTTGCCGGCTACCAGAAAAGACGGGACATAGGGAGCGGCGCGCTGTTGCCGCCAGGCAACGTAGCGGTTCTTGGTCTGGCCTTCTTTCAGCGAGATATCGCCCGCCGCGCCCGGGCGGATCGCGTAGAGCGGTTTCTGCCGATCCGCAACAAACCCCGAGCCGACATAGACCATTCCGTTTCCCGCCACCGGGTTTGGCACCGTGATCCGGGACATACCGCGCAGTTCCCAAAGCGGCTCCCCCTTCAGATCGTAGGACGTGACGCCGCCGGTCGCGGCGACGACCAGTTCAATCCGTTGCTCGTTGCTCCAGACAAGGGGCGTGCTCCAGTTGGTCTCCGGCGGCCGTTTGGCCCGCCAGATCTCCTTTCCGGTCAAAGCATCGAACGCCGCGACGTAGGCGTCTTCCTCGTTGTCATGCACCAGATAGACCCGGCCTCCGTGCATCACCGGCGACGAGCCGAACCCCCAGTTTTCTCTGGATTTGCGCGGCGGTTCCGAGAAAGACCAAACCTCTTCGCCGTTCGCTACGTTTAAGGCTACGAGAACTCCGCACACGCCAAACCAGGCGTACACCCGCTTGCCGTCCGTCACGGGTGTCGCCGAAGCGTAGCTGCTCTTGAGATGGGTGCGCGGCGGCACCGCCTTGTGAACTTGACGTTCCCAGAGTTTCACTCCGGTGTTCAGATCGTAGGCGAGCACCAACCAGCGATGTTCGCCACGGCCTCCGCGATCCTTGCCCAGGTAGAAGCCGCCCTCCGGTTGCTCAGTCCCCTGGGCGTCCACCGCGGTGGTGAGGAAAACGCGGTTCCCCCAGACAATCGGGCTGGACCACCCAAGGCCCGGCACGTCAATGCGCCATGCCACATTCTTCGTCGTGTCCCATTCCGTGGGGACTCCTCTGCTCCTGGTTCCTTGGGCCGAGCCGCTGCCGCCGGGTCCTCGAAACTGCGGCCATTCGCTGCAATCTCCGGATTGGGTATCCCCTTGGGCAACCAGCACGCAAATCTCGCCGTCAGACAGGACGCGACTATAGATGCGGGCATCGTCCACCTTGCCGTTCATCGCCTCTCGGAAGTTCGTGTAGCCCGGGGCGGCAATACCCAGCTTCCAAGTCCTCGTCCCAAACTCCACCGCCGTTGCCCCAGGAGTAAAACTCACCGCCGACTCGAGCTTGCCGTTCACATAGAGCTTGACGAATCCATTGCTCTTGCTCACGACGCCGGTCACATGATACCAGGCCATCGGAGACTTCTTGGCGGACTTGGCCAAACTGTATCCGGCACTGGAATGGTGCTGCATCTTGAAAAAACCGTCTTCGTCATAGACCAATCCAATGTGCTGGCCCTGTTTTACTATTATGCCGTAGGCCGGGGTCATCTTGGTGCCGGGAGGCAGGCGGTTTGGCCACACCCAGGCCGCGACGGTGTAGTCCCCCTCCTGCACATTCTCGAGCGTCGGGCTGTTGGGAATATCGACATAAATCTTCGTATCGTCGGTGTTGGCGAAATGCAGCGCCCCGCCAATGCGCCCGTCCACCCACGTCGGACCGCCAATAAGTTTGCCATGGTTGCCGCGACCACTTGAGTCAAAGGCAGCCGTACCGGACTTCTCGTCCAACTTCCACCAGCCCACAAGGCTGGTATCCTCCGTCGCGATCTGACTCCCGTTTCCGACCGACCCGGTCTTACGCGCGATGCTGCCGCCCGTCTCGTCCGATTTCACTGTCAGGGGGACCGCTATGGCGAAGACCAACATCCACATCAACTGCGTGATACTTTTCATACCATTCGCCTGCCAGTTTCTATTCTTCATGTCGAGTTCACCTTTGACAAGGTTCTTCACGGATACCCCGGACGTCACGGTTTCTCGCCCAGGAACACGGCGTTCGCACGCTGCAGCCGCTCGGGGTACTCGTGCCAGACCGGGTCTTCCGGTCCGCTATTCGTGCGTGGCACGGCGCCCACCAGTCCGTGCTCGCGGTAGGCGCGGGCCGCGTGTTCGACCACTTCCCAGTAGGCGTCGGAACGCTCCTCCCAGCGAAGGCGGTGATCCGCGCAGTAGCTGGCGCCCTCGCCCAGGATCAGCGGGATACCGGGCAAAACCTCGTCGCGAGTTTTTACAAGTTGCTTCACCGCTTTTATCGCACTCTGCTTGAACTCGTCGATGCGCTTCTCCAGATCCTCCTGCAGCAGACGCTCCAATTCCGGCATCGCGTTCGGATCGAGGTTACGATACAGCCAGATGCGACGAAACCAGTCCCGTGCGATGGGAGGACGCCCCGCGCGGCTGTCGAGGATCTCCTGAAACGGCACGAGATCCCGGCGCAAGAAACGGCGGATCGGAGCGTAAGCCGCGGGATCGTTCAGGTCCTTGTCGCCACTTATCAGGTCTTGCTCGAGAAGCCCGTAGATAGGCCACAGGTAGTAGCTGTGGTACGTCCACACCTGCGCGTTGCGCGGTATCCTCGAGGTATCGAAATTGTCGGTGTCCAGGGAAAACCGAATATCCGGGTGGCGCGTTTTCAGGAAATCCAGCGCTTCCTCGTGGTCGATGGTCTTGCCGTGTTTCGTGGGGCCCACCTCGTTGAAGATCTCCGCGGTGGCGATGGTGTCGGCCAGCCCCCGTTGTTTCAACGCCTCGAGGATTCGGTCCAGCCCACGGGCGAAATACATGAAGCGTTTCTCCAGGGGCAGTCCCAGCAACTCGGCCGTCACGTTCTTGTCGGTAAACCAGAACGTGTGCAGGTAGTACCAGCTCGAGAGGATCAGCTTGACGTTGTGGCGTTTGGCGACCCGACACAGCTCGATCAGGCGTTTGAGCAGATCGACGCGACCACCGGTCATGTGCTGCTGTCCGCGGGTAAGAAGATCATGGCCCGGGAGGACTGGATGGAACTCCAGTTCCCCGCGCGGCCGGCCTTCGGCATCATGCGTGATTCCGGCGCCACCCTCGATCCGCAGGCAGTTGAAGCCGCGCTCAACCGCCTCCGCCACGCGCACTTCGAAGTCGTTGACAATGCGGTTGGGTCCGGTGTCCCACAACGCCCAGATCCAGAACGAAATGGCCAGGCGTTCTTGTCCGGTCGCATCCGCCGCCTGAGCGCCGTCCGCCGCCCGCGTGCCGGTCGCCGCCACCGCCGAGCCGAGGAGTGTTCCGAGTCCGATGTTGATTGCCTCGCGGCGAGTAAGACTGTTGGCCCCTTGCTTGTTATCTTTCATGTCGTTGCTCCTTTGCGGTTAGCTGTTATGGCAATTTTGGCATGGAAAGTTTCGAAGTTTGTTCAACTTTTTCATTGGCATTGTCATTATAGTTTTCGATATAAAGAATTTTTTTTCGATCATTGCAACTTCCGGGACATTGACCTTATAACTCTATCGTATCAGGGCACTTCATCCTGCTGGTAGGCGAACGGACGGCCGGGAACCACAGTGGCCGCGCCACATTTTATCGAGGTATAATCCGGTTCATTCCCAGGCCCTTTATAGACATAGGTCAGTACCTTCCTGGCGGAAAAGTCCATTATATGAATCAACTTGTTTCTTGGTTCCCCGTTACCGAGCATGGAATTCTCAACTCCCACAGGGTCTTCCATCCGGCTGTCACGAAGTACACGCAACACTTCCCCGCCGGGATTTAAGATGTAAATGGACTTGTCGCCCCGGCAGTTGATGAACAAATCATTTTTAGGGGCGCCGCCATTGCCATGTGAAATCGAAGTGGGATTTTTGCCGATAGGGATGCTTTTGTAAAGGAGTGGTTTTGTTGCGGCGGCTTCGCTGATCAGCCCACCCACTGAATACATCAGAAGCTGGCCTTCCATGGTCGCAACGAAGGCATATTCGTCTCCGAATGAAGAAGCGCGACAGGTTGACGTTCCGGCGGAATGAGAACATCCCTTGCCTCCGCACATTCCCGTACTCAAACCCGCGGCCACAACCGTTGGGGCATTCACATCCAGCGTGAAGGGCGCCAAAGGCCTTTGCACCGGGCGGTAATCGAAGGTATGAGGCCATTGATCGGCGGCCATACCCACGTTTTTGGTCTCATTATAGCGCGCCTGGGTAGTAAAATACATATCCCGGTAATAGGCCAGGAGCGGCTGAAGATCGATGAAAACCACTTTGCTTTCGCTTCGCGAGGCGACCACGGCATATCCCGCCCTGGCGGTCCGTTTGTAATGGGGATGCTCCGGGGTGTCACCTCTATACCAGGTGTCGCGTTCGGCCTGGTTGTTCAGGAGCATATCTATATCTTTATTGACATTAACATCCATGCGCCCAGAGCCTATCCACTGGAGATCGTGGCCAGCCGCGATCGCTGTCGGCGCGGATATCGGCAGGTCGATAAATCCCAGGAGCTTCATATCCTTTGTATTCGCCCAGGTCGGAAAGCCATACATGTAGGCACCAAAACGGCAAGAAGGCCAATCGCGGTATTTCGGTTCCGAGCATATTACTCTGCCCTCCACGGCGATTACCGCCAACTGTCCCTTTCGGTTTATGGTGTCCCAGACGGCGGCCAGAACAAATTCCCCGGCCGGTGTCACCGCAAGGGCCATGGGTGTTTTACCGGCTGGCAGATGCACACACGGATATCCTAAGTTGAGGTTTAATTGTGAATCGTTATAAAAAGCCGGAACATTGGGCGCGGTGCCGATGAGCCCATTCTCAAACGCCAAATATTGCTGGTTCACAACATGACCTGTCGCGCTTGCCACGGCGACGGGCTTCTTGGGATGGCTCCAGGCCGGATCATGAAGCCAGGGCGGATCAGGATGTCTGTACCAGCCGTGGGGAGGATCCCAGTACACTTTGTTATAGAAACTCATAGGGGGGTAATCATACCTCTCACCGTTCGCCGCAAGAATCACACCGGCGTTGTTTGGATCATCCGCGGCATAGATCAACGAGCCGGACTGCTCGTAGTAATGTGGACAGTGCTCCGGTGAAATCGCTCCTTGCGGAAATTTCTCAGCCGGCCCCTCCCATCCTCGTTCATCGCCCTGCAGGGCAAGTGTGGGGAACGACTCGCCCCCCTGGGGATGGTAATAAGCATATTTCGGGCCAAGGAGGTAATCGCGGATTTCGGCGCTGCCGGCATTATTGGCAACTTTCGCGTATTCCGTCCAGTTGATACTTCCATCGGTGTTGAGTATTCTCTCTGTCCAGCCTATCCCATATTTATACCCATTGATTATAGAAAAACTCGGCACCTTCCCCCGCCAGTCCACCTCGAGCCGGCCCGCCGGCGTCCGCAGTCGCATCACCCTGTCGACCAACTCGACGGACGGAGATTTCATCACCGCTTTGCCGTTAATGAAATCACTGTCGATCGGAACCACGGCGCCGTTGACGGTGATGTCTGGCCGAACCTGGACCGTCTCCCTTTCGGGATCGTTCTCTTTGGCTTCCGGCACGTCGTACTTGGGCGGGTTCCACGTCGCGGTGAGGGTGTCGCCCTTCAAGCTCGTATATGTCACGGAGAGCTGATCCCAGTCCACAACAGGCGGGTTCTGGGCCACCGCTCTCTGGAATGCCTGGAAGGTGGCGAACTCCTTCTTCGTCGCAATATCGAAGATAACCGCGTTCTTCGCTCCGGGGCTGACGACCACGTAGAATGGCCCAGCCGGCTTGTAGTTGGCGTCGATCGTGTAGTCCTTCAGCGGACGGATGGCGATGTAGACATCGCCTTCCCGCAGGAAGATCCAGCCGTCCGACTCGGTCTTCTGGTCGATTGACTTTGGATAGCGCACGAGCGCTTCCTTGATTAGGTTGTCGGAGTGGGCATCGCGCATGGCCTGCCAGCTCGATCTGCCGCGGCCGGCCCACGGGTCAGCGGTGGGGATATTGAAGAGCGCGATCGCCGAGCCCTTGTGCTGCGCCCACTGCTCGAACGGCGAGCTTATCCCCCTCCAAGTGCGGTCATTGCTGCGCCAGTAGGGATGGTAACACTCGATGAAATTGAATTTGTCGGGGCTTTTGTAGATAAGGCGAAACGTGGTGTAGGTATCGTAGAACCCCACGGGGTCGTAACGGAAGACGTGCCCGCTCCCCATGGCGTAGAGCTTGTCGCGGTAGACGTAGCGCAGGACATCCGCCGGCGTGCCTGTTCCCCAGAAGCCGAATCCGGCTGCCGATGCCGTAAGCTCGTAGGGAACCGTTTCCCCGCGCGCAAGGCTCCCGATGGCGGCGGGGGGCCGCCAACTGGAGAGAGCCGCGTAGACCACATAGTTACCATCTGCCCTGTCAATCTCGGCCGGGGTCCAGTTTTGCGCGTCGGCCCAGTACAACCAGTGTATGAGGTGGCCCGCGTGGCAGGACCCAGGCTCGGCCGTGTACGTATTCCACGTGGTTTCTGGATAATCACGTTGCGTGGGAGGGATGGTCACGCCCTCGAAGTGGTTGGCCGCCATGTTGGCGACGTGGAAGTGAAGCGCCGCGTCGGCAGCAGCCTTCATCTCAGGGTCCGTGGCACAGTCGTAGAGCGTGTAATAGGGGTAAAGATGTACCGGCAGGTAGTTATGTGAAAGGTTTTCGGCGTAACCTTTATCGTAGAGGCTGTGCATCGTGGCCATCATTTGCTTGCGGGCCGTCTCCCGGAGCTGCGCGCTGGTCATCGTTCCCCGCACCCACCCGGTCTCGTCGGGCCAGTATTGGGCGAAGAGATAGGCGGCGGCGCCCTTCATGATGGCATGGTTCTCGGTTCCGTGTCCCAGAAGATCGCCGAAGTCTTTGAGCCTGGCCTTCAGGTGGTCGCGCTGTGCCGGGGTGAACTTATCCCAATGCTTGCCCAGCACCCAGGCCACGCCGGGGTAGGAGAACTGCTGGCCGTTGCTCCCTGCAGGAACCTTGTCATAGAAGTGGGTGATCCTGTCGATCACCTCAGTGTCGTTGGCGTTCAGCGCGAGGCGTGCCAAGGCCGCCGCAGCCCCAAACTTGGCGTTGGGATTTATGCTTTCGCCGCGGCGCTGCTCGATCACCCAGGCGGCACGCGCCTCCACCGTGGACAGGTCTTGCGCGACGGCCAATCCCGGCAGCAGGCTGGCGATGAGGCCGAAAGCCAGCAACACTGCGGCCGTCTGGCGAACAAACTGACGTCGGTTTGACATGGTAATGCTCCTTCACCCAAAACCCCGACTCATCGGGCAAAATAGACTATCCACGCCTGTTTAACCATGAAGATCATTCCTCCGATTGTGGAGCAAACGCTCTGGACTTACTGAATTCCGACAGCCAGCAAGTGGTATGCTGTCGAGCCAAAGCCTCGGCTTTCTCGGGCAATCCCGAGCGTACGGCCTGCAACAACTCCGTGTGCGCCTGGATCGTCATGTCGCGGACGTTGGATGTCTGCACCCGTCGTTCCAGAGACTCGTGAAACAGCCGCATCACCAGCGCAAACTGCGACAACAGGGTCTCCCAAGCTCGCATGAGTCGCTTGTTGCCTGCTGTGGCGAAGATCAGACGGTGGAAATCCAGGTCGAGCCGGGTGACGTCATCAAGACGGCTGACCGCCTTCAAGGCATGGAGGTTTTCCTCGATCGCGTCGAGACCGGCCCGAGGCCGACGTTCGGCGGCAAGGCGACTCGCGGCAGGTTCCAGGACCATGCGCATCAGCCCCAATTCCCGAACGTCTTCCAGGTGAAAACCGCAAACCCGTGCCGTCCCCCGCCGGTCGAACTCGACCAACCCCTCCCGTTCCAGCAAGGTGAGTGCTTCGCGGACCGGGGCTCGACTGACGCCCAGCATCTCGCCAACTCGCGATTCAGGGAGCGTCTCGCCGGGCGGCACGCTCCCGCAGACAATCTGCTTGCGAAGATGCTCGGTCGCTACCGTGGTCACAGTGGTCCGAGCAAACGCAATAGCTTTTTGAACACGCACATTGGGCTCCTTGAGCCTAACGATTTCTGATTATATACGGTCTACGGTATACCGTCAACTGGCTTAAAAAGAATTCTTCCCTGACATCTGAGAGATTACCAGCGAAACTGCGACGATCCGCTGGCCCTGGCAATCGGCGAGACGGCAGACTCCGCGTAGAGTGCAAAAACTCATCCGTACGCAGATTGAGCAACCGTAATCTGCTATGTTTCAAAGTACCTCTTTGCTTTGTTCTGTTTCATCACCTATCTGTCCTGACCGACATGTGTAAGAAAAGTCAGGAGAAAAGCATGAATGCCATACTGCACACAGTATCATCTCAAGGCAGTCTATCAAGACTAAAAGGCCAATCCGCTTCTTTCCCAGTTTTCATGATCGAAGAGGAACCCATCAGATTCCTCCGGATCCCTGAGATCAGCAGTGCCAAGAATTGCCGGCATGTAATTGAGAACCTCAAACGCACAGGTGGTCTGGCGAGAATTCTTCTCTGCGGAAACACTGTGTATTGAAAGGATGCCGTGAAGTCATGGCTTGATAATCATGTCATCTATGGTCGGTAGATATTCATTCTGGTACAATGGGCTTGGACCAACCCAAGCCTTTGGCCAGCATCGGAAAGGAGGTTGACCAATGAAAGAGCTGGTAAGGCTTAGGATAAGAACCTCACGTGATAGGAAATCTTTTCGTTATATGCTTGATTTCGTCGACCGTGGTGGTCGGCGGCATCGGATTTCCCTCGGGCATTCAGATAAAAAGCAAGCTGAGAGGCAAAGGCAAGAAAAGGAAATGGAGCTAAGGGCAAATAATCTTGTCGAGCCGATATCGATGAGGCTCAAGGACTTCTTTCGAGATAGTCTGACACGCACGAAAGGGCAGGTGCGCGCGAGCACCCTAAGTGAAATAGCAAGATCGCTGAACTGTTTCGTTGAATGCGTGGGCAATATCGATGTTCAACAAGTGCGATACGAACACGGCGAGCGCTTCATTCAGCAATGTTTGGCGAATGGTGCATCTGCGGCAACAACTGCCAAAAGAGTCAAGCATCTTAAACGCGTATTCCAGCTTGCTGAGGATCGTGGACAGGTTGATCGTCATCCGCTGCGAAGATTGGATTGAAGCCACCGAAGTTCCCGAAGCAGAAGATCCGCGTGTATACGGATGATGAATGCCGGAAGCTGCTCGAAGTTGCAAGGCAATACGAACTGAAGAAGACTCCTGTCAGGTGGGGGATTCTCATTCAGATGTGTCTTGACACGGGAATGCGACGAGGTGAACTGCTGAACACGACTTGGTGCGATATCGACTTCAAGGGATTCACCGTTGATGTTTCTCCGAAAAAAGATCACGTTACTAGGTGGGAATGGCACATCAAGGATACGGAGCGGCGCAGACTTCCGTTGACGGCAGAGTTGGTTAAGCTCCTGGCTGAGCACAAAGTGTCACAGCCGCAAGACAATCCGTATGTCTTTGTCCCGGATGCTCGCTATAAGGGTATACAGGAATTACGTGATGCCCACAAGTGGACAGTTAATGCAGGACGATGTCCTCTGGCAGGTTTCTCATCTCGCTTCAGGAGGATCAGGCACTTGGCGAAGATTGAGTCTGGAACCTTGCACGACCTGCGGCGGACCTGCCTGAGCAATTGGATCACGCAAGGACTTAGTCTGCATGAAGTCAAGGAACTGGCTGGACATGCGAGTATTGAGACCACTGAGCGGTTCTATCTGGCAGTCCGAAAAGACTTTCTCGACCGTGCCCGGGCTGCATCAGAAGCATCGCGTAAGGGCGAATCTGTTGCGCACTTGTTGCGCGCTCCTTGTGAGCCGGACGAACTGGAAGATCTATTGTGCTTAAGCTCTTCTGCAGAAGGGTTTTAGTAAAATAGCCAAAGAACAGACACGGAAAGCGCTTAGTACCACAAGAGCGGCGTATTGTAGCCTACGGCCAACTCGAATCCCTCTGGCCCGTCCACGGCAGCGTGTTGGTGCACGACGGTATCGTGTACTGCGCTGCCGGCAGATCATCGTACCTTGATGGAGGCATTCGGCTGTGCCGCCTCGACGTCAAGACCGGGAGGCTGCTCTCGGAAACGCCTATCGACGACCGCGACCCGCAGACAGGTTACCAGCGCAAAGGCGTCGTTCACGGCACGAACATGCCGGGAGCGCTGCCGGATATCCTGTCGTGTGACGGTGAGTCCATCTACATGCGCCACGCTCGTTTTGACCTGAAAGGCGAGCCGCAAGCCCCTGATGTTGCACACTTATTCAGCGCAGCGGGATTCCTGGATGACACGTGGTGGCACCGCACGTACTGGCTGGTGGGCACGGCGATGGGCACGAATTACGGCGGGTGGCCGCGCGTCGGTAACCAGGTTCCGGCAGGGCGGCTGCTCGTGCTCGATGACTCGTTTGTGTATGGTTTCGGCCGAAACCAATACATCCATCATGGTGCCCACGTCGGCATCGACGGAGCGACGATATTTCACTACAAGCCCAATCGGGATGCACAGCGGCGTTTCACCTACTACCAGGCATTTGCTATCGAGCGCGAATCCTCAGCGGGCGACCGGCAACAAGCCAAGCGAGCGAGGCAATACCGGTGGACACAGCAATTGCCTGTTCTTACCCGCGCCATGGTCCTGGCCGGAGACACCCTATTGTTGGCAGGTCCGCCCGACATTTTCTCGAGCGACCTGTCTCGGCTTGGCCGAGCCAAGACGGACGAGCCTGCAGCCGCGCTCGAGGGCGGTAAGGGTGGCCTGCTGATAGTCGTCTCGGCTGGCAAAGGCCGGAAACTGGCACAATACGATCTGGACAGCCCGCCGATCTTCGACGGCATGGCCGCCGCGCACGGTCGAGCTTATCTGGCAACCGTCGACGGCAGCGTAGTTTGCTTGTGCCCGGATAAATGAACCCCGTAATCCTTATAGTCCACTACGGGACCGCCATAGTGAGATGGGCGCTGCGACCTTGATCACGGTACCCGGCGGACGGACCTATCGGCTTCGTCGACGAGGTAGAATGCTCCTTCGCGAGGCACATCGATGGTTATCTTGCCGAATTCGGGGACAGTGATTGTCACATCGTCTCGATTCTCCAGCGGCGAATGGGCGTAGACGAGCCAGCGCCGCTCGCCCTGACGGCCGCTGACCAGCGCCAGACTGAAGACCGGGATATTGGTGTGCATATCCCAGGGCCGCGGAGCGTCCAGGTCGGTGTCCAGCAGGAACCAGCGGTCAACGTCACGGTATTTCTCCGGAATGTTTTCTTGGTAGGGGTGACGGTGCGCGCGATTCGGCACCAGCTTGCCGCGGCGCCAGAAGCCCTGCAGCGTTTCGTCGGCATAGATGCGGTCGACGGCAAACAACAGCCGCTCGAAAAATGGTCGCCAGGGCTCCAGCGGCGTGGTGCTGCCCCGAAACTCGCGGACGGCGCGCGGCCGCAAGAGCCACAACCCGAACTGCACCCAGCCCTGGTAGCGCTCCGGCGTATACGTCTGGCCGTCCAGCTTATACTGGCACGCCTTGGATTTCTTGGCCGTCTCGTCCGTGCATGCAGTATCCGGCGTCCAGTTGGCGGCGTTCCCATCCCAGATGGAGACTTCCCACCAAAAGTCCGGATTGACTTTCCACGCCTCGGCAAGTTGAAAGATCCAGTTCATCGACTGCACCTGCGTGGACCACACCCAGTGGTCGCGGTTGTCGTTCCAGTTGTGCGTGTAGTACGAGGGGCTGCCTCCGTCCCAGATGTGCCAGTCGGGGCTGGTCCACTCATTGGTGATGAGCGAATATCGTTTCCAGCCCGGCCATCTGCCAAAGTGCGACGGCCTCGGAAGTCTTTTTCCCGTTGGCAGTGCGCGCGAAATCAGGGTCAACTATCCCGATACACAAAGCTTTGCGCGGCTAACGGACGGATTTCCAGTGGAAAATCTGTACCAAGACCAGTATCTTGGACACCGAGCTTGTCCCGGCTTGGCCGAGCCAAGACGGACCGTAGCCCGCCCAGCGCTGGGCGGGGCAGTGCGGCGGAGTGAGAATAGCCCGGCAGAATAGTTATTCCTGGGAGGTGCGAATCGTGAAAACAGGCAAAAAGATGCCGATAGGGCCCGTTGCTGCGCTGATACTCCTAAGTACTGCTGCTTTGGCGGTGGGACAAAATGTGCATGACATCCGGGACTTTGGCGCCAAATTGGATGGCAAGTCGCCTTGCACCCAAGCTATTCAAGACGCCGTCGACAAATGCGCTGTAGACGGCGGTGGTACGGTCTATCTACCCCCCGGTACGTGGGTCACCGGAACGGTCTATCTGCAGAGCCGAGTTACTATTCGGCTGGAAACCGGCTGTACGCTCCTTGGGAGCAAAGCCAAGAGCGATTACGGCCGCGCGCGCAAGCTGCGGGGCACGAAGAATGAGACATTCAGCTACTGGGCCATTTTCGCCGGCAAGAACCTCCATGATGTCGCCATCCGGGGACGCGGCACGATTGACGGCCAGGGCGGTAACTTCAAATACAAAGGCGGTCCCAGGCCAAAGAATATCTATCTGGAGAATTGCCGTGACGTACTGATTCAAGGTGTGCGCTTGCGAAACGCCGGCAGTTGGATGCAGCATTACCGCAACTGTGACCGCCTGACCATTCGTGACATCGCGGTGTTTAACCACGTCAGCTACAACAACGATGGCCTGAACGTCGATAGCTGCCGGGATGTCGTCATCGCCGGCTGCATGGTCGATTCGGATGATGACGCCATTGTGCTAAAGAGCCTTTCGCTCAAGCCTTGCGAGAACGTTGCCATTTCGGACTGCGTGATTAGCAGTCACTGCAATTCCATCAAAATGGGCACCGAATCCGGCGGCGGCTTTCGGAACATCACCGTGACCAATTGCACGATATGCTCTCCACGCTACTCGAAAGTCATCTACGGCCGCCAGAGGGGGCTGGCCGGCATAGCGCTGGAGATCGTCGACGGCGGTACGCTCGACCGCGTTGCGGTTTCGAATATCACGATCAAAGGGGTCAGTGTCCCCATATTCATGCGGCTGGGCAATCGCGCTCGCCTGTACGAAAAGGACCAGGCCAAGCCCGGCGTCGGAAAATTCGGCAACGTTGTGGTTAGCGACATTGTTGCCACGGACTGCTCCGGCATCGGCTGCTCGATCACCGGCCTGACGGGCCATCCCATCGAGAACGTCACCGTTAGCAATGTCAATTTAGGCTTTGACGGCGGCGGCACGAAAGAGGATGCTTCCCGGAAGATCCCTGAAAGAGCAGCCAGCTATCCCGAAAGCACCATGTTCGGCACTCTCCCCGCATACGGATTCTACTGCCGGCACGTGAAAGAGCTAAAACTTCATAACGTCAGGCTGCAAACTGCGGAGCCGGATCAGCGTCACGCAGTAATATTCGATGATGTGCAGCGCGCCGTCGTCGAATCGCTTGATGCTCCGTATGCCGCAGGTGCGGCCGGCATGATCCGTTTGGATGATTCGAGAAACATATATATTCGCAACTGTCAGCCGCCGAGTGACACAGAGATCTTCCTTGACGTCAGGGGCGTGCGGACAAACGACATCATGCTCTTTGCCAACGACTTTAGCAGCGTCAAGGAAGTCGTCCATAAGGCCCCTGACGTCCCGGAGTCAGCGTTGGTCCTCCGGGCCAATTATCCTTCACAAGAGTAAGATTCAATAACGGTGGGGCAAGCCCCACCCTACGCCTTTTCGAATGTGAAATGAGAAAGGACTTTTGCCATGAGACAAGATGCTCACAAAGGATTGCTGTCGGGCTTGCCGACTGCGCTGGCGCTGTACCTTTGTGTCTTTGCTGTTTGCGGCGGGCCCGTTACAACGAGCGCCGAGCTTAACCAGCAGCGCATCGATGATGTTGCCGCCATGCTCGACAGTGAGCCGCAAGGCTTCGGCGCTCCCATTACGGACAGGAAGGCCTGGAAAAAACTCGCGCAGAAAAGTTCGTTTCGAGAGGTAATCCACGACGCCGAGCGGCTCCTCGAAAAGCCTATCCCTGAGCAGCCGGATGAACTGTACCTTGATTTTTCGCGTACCGGAAATCGCAGCCGCTGGCAAAGGGTCGCCGGCCGTCGACGCGGGCGGATCAAGACACTTGCTTTGGCGGAGTGCCTGGAGAACAAAGGCCGCTTCATAGACGCCTTCGAGCAGATCGTACGAGAGCTTTGCGCCGAACGCACGTGGGTCATGCCCGCTCATGACCGAAGCCTTGCGAATTTCAATGGCAAAGCCGTTGACATCGACCTGGGCTCGTCCATGCTCGCTTGGTCGTTGGCCACTGCGGATTATCTTCTGGCTGACAGGCTGAGTCCCGAAGTTCGCCGGCTCATTCACGAGAATTTGAATCACCGCATATTCGAGCCTTATCAGGATATGGTCCGGGGAAAACGCGAGAAGAATTGGTGGATGACCGGAACGAACAACTGGAACGCCGTATGCCTGGGCGGCGTCACCGGGTCAGCGCTATCCGTGGTTGAATCGCCCCGCACCCGCGCCCTTTTCGTAGCAGCCGCCGAGGAGTATTCCAAGAATTTCCTTAAGGGCTTCACCGCCGATGGGTACTGTTCGGAGGGTCTGGGGTACTGGAATTACGGCTTTGGCTACTACATCATGCTAAGCGAGATAATCTATCAAGCTACCAATGCTAAGCTGGACCTGCTCAATAATCCCAAAGTGAGGCGGATAGCCACTTTCGGCGTGAATATCGAAATCATCAACGGCGTGTATCCTGCGTTCGCAGATTGTTCCATCGATGCGGAGCCCGGCTCACATCTGATGTACTTCGTGAGCCGTCGCCTTGGCCTGGGTCTGCGCCGTTGGGAGCAGCACGATCCCGTTTCGGCCGATGGCTCACTCTACGGGAGCATGATGTATTCGTTTCCAAACTCAGCTTCAAAGAGCGCACCGGCGCGAGCTTCTTCAACAGGGCCCGGCATACGAACGTGGTTTGACGATGCCGGTGTGCTAATCTGCCGGCCGGAAGCGGGTTCATCCTGCCAGTTCGCCGTAGCTCTAAAAGGCGGGCACAATCAGGAGCATCACAATCATAATGATGTCGGCTCTTTTGTCGTGGTGCTGAAAGACAAGCCGTTGCTTCTTGACCCCGGCAGCGAAGTCTATACCGGCCGCACGTTCAGCGGCCGCCGGTACGAAAGCGATGTTCTCAATTCGTTCGGCCATCCCGTCCCTGTTGTCGCCGGGAAATTGCAGCGAACCGGCAGGCGAGCGCGAGCACGCGTTGTCCGCAAGAGCTTCACTGCCGACACGGACACTCTGGCTCTCGATATTTCTTCTGCGTACGATGTGCCCGAACTAAAGAAGCTCGAACGCACGTTTATCTACTCACGCCGCGGGTCCGGCTCGCTAACGGTGACCGATGAAGTGACGTTTTCTCAGGCATGCGATTTCGGGACCGCGCTTGTGACGTTCAATCAGTGGAAGCAGGCCTCCGGTTCTTCGCGGTTTATCGGCGAAGCCAAAGACAGATTGCGCGTGGACATTGACGTTAGTGGTGCGGACTTCGCAATCGAATCTCAGACCATCGAAGAAGACATCCGCGCGCCCAGGCAGCCAACACGGCTGGGTCTGAATTTGACCAAGCCTGTGTCCCACGCTTTTGTTACCATCAAGATTACGCCGATGAAATGACCGCACACGGCGCGGACTGTTCCGTGTGCGGCGACGAGACTTTTGCGTTTTGGACTTTGTCCTCGTATCGGGAGACGCAGGTGCAAGGTAAGATCACGCTCGAGGAAATTCTGACGGCCGATGACGAGGCCGTCTATAATATCGTCTCTCATGCGCCGGGGCCGCAAGGTCGCCTTGCGCTGACCGAGGAACAGCTCACCAACGCGCCCAGCGGTCATATTTTTGGCATGAGCCAGAGCGTCGGCATGGGATGGGACCCGGCAAAGTTAGGCGGCGAGCAGTTCTTGCTCTTGAGCACACAGGGCGGTGTTCGGGCCGGCAACGGCAAACCCGTCGCGCTGGGCTATCACAGCGGACACTGGGAACTCGGCCTTTTGATGCGAGCGGCGGCAGAGGAATTCCAGAGCCTCGGTTGCATCCCTTTTGCCGGCTTTTGCTCCGATCCGTGCGATGGACGGACGCAGGGCACGCCCGGCATGATGGACAGTCTTGCCTACCGCAACGATGCGGCCACCATCTTTCGACGCCTTATCCGCAGCCTGCCCACCAGAAAGGGCGTGCTCGGAATTGCCACTTGTGACAAGGGCCTGCCCGCGATGATGATGACGCTGGCCGCGATGCACGATTTGCCCTCCGTCGTGGTGCCGGGCGGCGTGACACTTGCGCCGACCGCCGGCGAGGACTTGGGTACGGTACAATCCATCGGCGCGCGTTTTGCGCAAGGTGAGGTGACACTACAGTACGCCCAGGAAATGACCTGCCGGGCGTGCGCCAGCGCCGGCGGCGGGTGCCAGTTTTTGGGGACCGCGGCCACGTCGCAAGT
>Ga0180433_10001707_pt1 | contig 36264 bp, 41 predicted proteins | sample SS_ome_8_FD_132980 | JGI IMG/M metagenome (GOLD analysis project Ga0180433, IMG submission 132980) | Hypersaline lake sediment archaeal communities from the Salton Sea, California, USA - SS_1_D_1 metaG | ecosystem: Environmental > Aquatic > Non-marine Saline and Alkaline > Hypersaline >... | reverse complement strand
CACAGCGTTCCAAATGTAGAAGAAAAACCCAAAAAGAAGTAAAGTCTGATGGCTGACCTGCCGATATAGGTATTAGCAGCGGGCTGCAATCCCACAACCCACCGCACCCACCCGCTGCGTAGGGGACAGAAACCCACCCTTCTGTCCCCACTTTATTATGAGGAAGCAAATGAAGCCCATACGCAAGTTCACAAAGGAAGAAGAAGAACGCAGGTACTTGTTCAGGGGCCACTTCCACAACTTTACCAAGACTCAAAAGATGACAGGTCTGCTGCAGATGGTTAAGGCAGGGCCAGTGAAAGGCGCATGGAAGTTAGAGTTAGAGCTGTATGAGGAAGCAAATGATCGAGCTTAAGGACATCACACCTGAACTGATACAGAATGCTGAGGGCGCAGAGCTTGACAGGATAGCTTTCGTTCTGAAGCTTGCAGCCAGTGGGTATGTAATCTTTGATGACGTAGAACAAAAGCTGGTATACCAGGGTCATTTGAAAGAGTTTCGTCCAGCCACTGCTATCAAACAGGCCATGGAGATATTTTATCGTCAGAAGCCTGGGACTGTTGCGCACATTACTATGTATGTTGGAGCCACACCTGAAGACAACATGAATGCTGCAGAGGTAAACCATATTGCAGAGTATGAGACTCATCTTGCGCGGTCAGAAATTAGTCTTGCTTGTGCCCTGACTCGTGCCTGTTGTTTGGCAGCACTGGCGAGAATTAGATCTGGAGAGTAACGGATGGTACCTCAACATATCCTAGCCACCACACCCAATCGAGGTACCCTTTGGCATATCCCTTACTCTCCTTCATTTTTACAGGAGTAGCTGAATGAAGCACGAGACCAAGAAGACAATACAGATGCTGATAATAGCCCTGCTACTCATTGCGGGAGTTGTGGCTTTGCAAGTGTACACATACAGCGTGTGGAAGAAGAACAATCCCAGTGGTAACTATTGGGAGTACATCATAACGAGAGGTGGATAAATGAACGGCCCAGTACTTAAGAAGTTTCTCAATCAGGATGGTGACTACGTCTGGGGGTGGAACGGAGACAAAGACAAAGAGATGTGGTCGCTGATAGGCAAGCACTGGACTGACATGTACGAGAAGTATGAGAAGTACAAGGAAGGTCGTAAGGAAGCAGGGGACAGCTACTGGGTGTCCTGGGAGTCATACCTCATGGCTGATGGCGATATAGTTGTTGCTGCAAGACTTGATGCCAAGATCATAAGGAAGCTGGCCAAGAACCTGGAGCTGAAGTAATGAACTGGATCAGGAAGCTATGTCGTTGGCTACGCATGGAACCCTACTGGCCTGTAAAGTCCAGGTGCATTGGTGCCACACCAACCACTGGCTGTATGTGGTGGCCTGCCCTACACGACAGTAAGCTGATGGAGCACAAAGACGTGCCCTGTGACAAGTGCTGCCATTTCACCAAAGACTGTAATGATGAGGATCTCTACGAGTGTGAGATACCTTTCGACCATATAGCTGACATGGCCTTCAACTTTGCTGATGCCAACAAGGCAGCATTTGAAAAAGCTCACAAGGTTCACTCGGATTTTGAACGTGACAACGTGGCCAGGGCTAACAAGAATATAGATGCATTCCTCCGCAACGCATCAATTGAATCAGACTTAGCATATGCAGCGAACGCTGAGTACGTAGAGAAGTTACGGCGGGATGTAGAGTACATTATCAATCAGCCAATCAGGTCGCCAGCAGATGTATACCCAACCGATTTCAGAAAGCAGGAAGAGAAAATGCAATTAGTATCAAAGGAAAAGTGCAGAGAGATCTTTCAGGAGGTGTGGAAGCACATAGCCAAGGATATCAATGACTGGGCTACCGAGAAAGGCTTCTGGGAGAAAGGCAAGGATCGTAACCAGGCTGAGATGCTATGCCTGATGCATTCAGAGCTCAGTGAGGCGCTGGAGGGGCTCAGACATGGTAACCCGCCGAGTGAGCACATACCTGAGTTCAGTGCTATGGAAGAAGAGCTCGCAGATACAGTCATCAGGATTATGGATATGGGTCACGGCTTCGGGTATGACGTGGCAGGAGCACTCATGGCCAAGATGGCTGTTAATGAGGGCAGACCTTATAAACACGGGAAGGAATTTTAATGCAGGAACCACGAGTATTCATCATCAAGGAACTGGTACACCGAAGGGATAAGGAAGGTGTACAGCGTAAGTGCTTCTTCCCAGTAGGGAGCATCGCCTTGCGTGTACATGGAGAGTCAGCAACACTCGCGCTGGCCGTATGCAGGCGTGGTGACACATGGTCGTACAAGATTGCTATTGACAAGGTACGTGGCAGGATGAGTAGCGGCAATGTGAAGATGTACAAGAAGAACAAGGTGTTTCAGGTGAGCTGCTACCATCTGTTGAACAAGCATCTCACACACATACTGCATACGCTGCTACTTGATAACCCACGCATGAAGTGGATCGCCCCGGCTGCGAGTGGTAGTAACGGCGCATGGAAGAAGTTTGTGCTGAGTGCTATGGCTGCTGATGAGGTGTCAGTCTAACCCATATCAAGACCAGCTATGCCTCTGAGACGCGCAGGTCTCTTTCGGTCATCCAGGTAGATAACATCATCTGATATGAGTCCGTGCGACTCGTTGAAGAAGCAGAACCTCTGACAGGGCTCGCCAGCCGCGGCGAGCTCTTCTAATGCATAAGGATCATCACTGACTACTGTGCCATTGGAGAGCATGACCCTCGAGTTGAATGTGGTCTTGGAGGCTGTGTGAAAGTGACCAGAGAACATGAAGTCCCACACGTACACTCTGCCTTGGCTGTCCCTGAATATGTCAGCCCATCCCGCCATCTTCTTACCATGGCCATACCAGGGGATCCCGAAAGCACCGCCTTTGATCTGGTGGCCGTGTACGAGTAAGTTGCCCCAGTTGTACACATAGTCCAGTGCGTACCACTCGTGGCGCACGTCGTAGGACAGGCGCTTGGCGTAACGCTTACGTGGGAACATCTCGCATCCCAGTAGACGTGTGGCAGCTATCTCGTTGCAGATCGTATCCCAGTTCGATTTCGGGTGTGCGGTAGAATACTTATGGCCAGTACGTCCATGGTTACCTGGTACGGCAATCACCTTCACATACCTGAACTCAGTCAGTAGCTTGGTGACAACATTCATCAGTATCTGTGAGGCGTACAGGATCTGATCGATGACGGGCTTGTCAATGATGTGCGCCTGATGCGGGAACAGCTGCTCACCTTCGATGATGTCTCCGGTGACATAGACCCTGCACTCTTCGATCTTGGCAAAGGCTTTCCTGCGTCTGGTTATTTCAATGGCAGTATCAACCAGGTGCATGACCCTGTCGAAGCACACGAGTGAGTTGAATGTCTCAGTGACCTTTCCTACGTGTACGTCACTCAGGTGCAGTATGGCTACTTCGTGTTCTATCTTCCTGCGTTTGTCTATAGCAGGTGGCGGTATGACTATGTCCTCGTAGTCTTTGAATGCTTCCTTGACTGCCTGGAGTATGACTTCATGGCCAGACTCAATATTCTTCATCTTCCGTATGAGTCTCTGGTACTCTCTATGATAGACGATATCAGCGCCTTCAAGCTTCTTGGGCTGGCGCTTGGCAGCTTTACTCTGAGCCTTCTTCTTGAGGTTATCTTTTCTAGCCATTCAGTGCATCTTCACCAAAGTGTTTAACAAGTGTCTCTTTGAACGTCTTGTAGTGTACTGTGATAGTTGGGTGCTCTTCCTTGAGAGTATTTATTATGTCCGGCCATGTGAATGAGCAGTGAGGCTCATCTGGATCCCTGTGTAGATCTATAAGTAGCTCTGCGTCTTTCAGTATTCTGTTCTGTAGTTTCTTGTCCAGCTTGTCGAACCAGGTGGATCTGTGCTTTGCTCGTCTGGCCTGTCTTGTCTTCATACCGAGCTTCTTGAGCTTATCTCTGCGGGTTGATCTCATAAGTGCCTCCCATGCTTATATTTGCTATAGCTATATACGCTTGAGGTCTCATTTGTACTGCACTGTGGAAAATTTCTTTGGAATTTACTCAAGTTCAGTGGCAGAATTGCCGATGTAGTAAATAGATCTTTGATAAACATGGGGCCGAATGAATTCGACAGGATACGTTGAAAGAAGGAAGCGTGTCGCGGCTGGTCAACCACCGCGTAATTAAGCTGACCAAGCCAACAATTGGCAACACGTACCACATGAGCGATTACGCTCGCCCGCAGCTTCTGGCTGCATAAGGGCAGGCCTACTGGAGGCCCACTCCAGTTGCGGAGGGCTCGTCCAAGGGTAGAAACCAAATAGAGATAGGTGGCAGGAAGGCATGGCCTGTTACTGAAACACAAATGTCTAAGGGATCCACGGGCTGTCCACGGCTTAGATGGTGACACGAAAATCAGATGTGGACTACACACGTAGAATGGTCTGTAGAGGTAATCTTGGACATGGGTTAGATTCCCATCGGCTCCACCATACTATGGGCTTCAGCTTAAAAATGTAGGGCCTAATTAACCCTCGAAATAAAGCGATAGCAGAGGCAATACTAGTTATACGTCATCTGTGGTAATAAGAAGCCCACCAAATTACTGCGGGGAGCCAAGGAGGCCGCCGAGGCTCATAACCTCAGGTGTTAGCAGGGTTCAATTCCCTCCCCCGCCATATTCGGTTGGAAGGCGATCAGTGTATCTGCTAGTACATGATCACGCCGCTTATCTAGCAGTAAGCGGAGCAGTTGGGGGGCTGTGCCTTTGGCCGACGCATTGATTGGCCCGTAATGTAATTGGCTAGCATAACAGACTTTGACTCTGTCAGTTGAGATTCGAGTTCTCACGGGCCAACCAAAACTGGGTTTCTCTGTTCCTAGGAGGCGTAGTACTACCTCACAAAAACAGAGTGGTGGATGTGGCAACACTGCCATCCCTAGTGAGGGCTGTCTTCGGCTTGATAGCCCTCACTTTACTTACACACGCAGGAGAAACATGTCAGAAGAGCAAAAGAAACCAGAAGTCCGTACTCCGGAGCAGGAACGGGATTCCTTTATAAAGATGTCACTCAGCTTGCACCTGTTACTCACCACTGGGCTACAGGCTGCACAGAACGATGACCTGGACACATTCGTAAGGCATGTGATGACGGCACTGGTACCACTGGGCAAAGTGGCTGCAGTGTTCATGCACAACTGTGGTGTACGCCAGTGTGGCAAGTGTGGTGGCAAGAAGATAGAGCTCAGGAGAGGCCTGAGTGACGATACTTTCACATTCGGCTGTCAGGAGTGTGACTGGTCATCCAAGGCGTATGAGCCAGGTGATAATGACAGTAACAAGTTGTACACTGGCGAGTAGCGTAGATAGTTACATACGTCGTCTATACGGGATCCCTATTCAGTTATACACATCATCGGCGTATACACAGAGCCCTGTGAGCATTCACAGGGCTTTTCTATGTGTGGGTGATCGTATATAGATGCGAGCGCGGGATAGGCTCGCGCAGGACTCACTAATGAGGAGAAGATAGAATGGCAACCAATACTTATCCTGACAACATTGATGCAGGTGAACAGAAGACCGCAATCGCTGTCATGGGCAAGATCCTTGACACGGCCTTCCACAGGGCAGTCGCTGACTATGACGTGGACGTTGAAGCCGCAGTCATTGATGACTTCCAGTCAAGTGGTGTGACCCTTGAGGCACACGCACTCAGTGACAATGACCTGGCTGGGTGGCTACAGGCAGTAGCTCCTGGCATCATCAAGTACATTGAGGATCTTCGTGCAAGCAGGAGCTTTGACACGTTCTCAGGTACTCCAATTACTATGACGAGTGAGCCAAACACCACTCCATAGTAAGCCACGCGAAAATTCCGAATGCCGAGCCTGATCCATGCTTCCGGCTCACCCTGGGGTCTGCTATCCTGCGCAGTAGACCCCATTTCGCGTTGGAGACAGTATGCAGTCAATTCCCACAGAGTTACTACTCAGTTCTGAACCACTACACGTACAAATCTGTAAAGTCATAGCCTGGCGTAATCTGCTGTACTCACTGGGAGTAGATGACCAGTATGTACAGGATGTGTTGAATGACACTGGCGGTGGTGCGTTACCCGCCTCAGTGGACGAGACCTACACGTCAACGTATATAACACTTGTAGCAGTAGAGGCTGTACTCATAAACTTGTATGCGAGTACACTCGTAATAAAGAGAGCAGAAACCAGCTAAATCGTACTGGAGAAATAATTATGGCTATGCGCATGGAAGAGGAATTTCGTCGTACACTCAGGAAGCAAAAAGAGTTATTCAAAGATTACGACAAGTGGTTCGGCCTCTTCAGCCAGGAGCTGAATAAGTCTATATCTGCTTCCATAGTAGATGTCACTCCAGTAGAGTTTGCCAGGTTGTTCGAAAAGATACGCAAAGGGTTTGTGCGGTTTGCCCAGCAGTTCAAGAGTATGGCCAGTGACTTTGACAAGCTTGGGAAGCAAGCCTCTGGTAAATCATCACTTGAGGCTGCAGAGCTATGCCTTGATGGATCACACCTGGCCAGGGAAGCCTCCAGCACAATTAAGAAATTGAAAGTTGACATACAGAAATACGGCAACTTTGACCCACAGGAAGAGATGAACAAATGGGCCAGGTTTGACCTTGACGTGGTAAGACTTGTGGCAGCAGTCATAAAGGCCATGATCAGCGTACGTAGGATTAAGCACCCAAGTTATCAGAGGCAGGGTAGCATCAGTAAGTTCAAGGGCGCTACATACAGGTAGGCACATGACACTCTTACAGACAGCAACTGATTACACGATTACAGGCGCACTGGTCGCCGTGATTCTTGGGTTGCTGGAAGTAATCAAGTACTACATAGGTAAGAAGAAGAGTGACAAGAACCCTGGGCCTGAGCCAGTACTGCCAGCGCTACAGGCTGAGTGTACTCGGTTGAGAGAGCTCACTAATCTGGTTCGGGAAGACATTGAAGAGCTTAAGGATGCGATCACAAAGATTGAGGATCGTACACTCGCCAACAAGCAAAAGCTGTCTACTTACCTGGAAAAGAAAACTGTACTCACTGACGAAGAGCGCAACTGGCTCAGGCGTCTGTTTGAGGCACACGATGTTAAGGACGAGAACGGAGTACCACTGTGGTACGTCCCTCGTTTTCTTATAACTATTTTGGAGCGAATCGTCACTCGGCTTGAGGCACAGGCAACTACATCCAACAATCAGACGCAGCTTCTTGAGTTGATGCTAAGCCAACTGAGCCAAAAAGGAGCTGGCCATGACTGATACTGAGGCGTATGCAATCGCATCAGAGTCCAGTTGCAGACCTATCCTGGATAAACTGGATGACATAGAGGAAGCGCAGGAGTCCGAAACCACCACGTTAAAGACACTTGTGCTCAAGGCAAAAGAACTCATCAAACGCAGGGTGAAGGAGGAAGAGGTAGCATGAGGAAGCATGGAATCGTGTTAGTACTTGTATGTACTGCACTCGTAGCAGGCTGTGCTACTGGGGAATTGGCACAAGGCCACCCAGAGGCAGATAAGCTTTTCAACACAGAGCGTGATCGACCTAGTGCCGTCCGTATGGAGACTGGCAAACTCGCTGGCACATTGGATGAGGTTGATGGCACACTCGTGCAAGCGCAGGAAAAACTCAACGAAATCTATACGCTGGATCCCAACAGTGAGACCTACCCTGACCAGGTAGTAGCTGTGGCCGATTCAGCGTTTGATACAGCACAAGTAGGCCGGGGCAAGGTGCAGGCAGCACGCGAGTCCGTGGCCATTGTGGACGAACATCAGACTGAGGCTGAGAAGTCCTTCCATGAGCTTGGGATGGCATTTGAGGTTAAGGATGATGGAATAGATCATTCTCATGAGTTACAGAAGAATCCAAACGCAGCATCTACTAAGCGTTCTAACGTAGCTCGTGAGACTAATGCGCGTGCGCAAAGTGACCCTACTACAAGTTGGTGGTGGAGCATCATGACCATTGGCCTGGAGGTACTCGGAGTTGGTGCCCTGGGTACTGCAGCCACTCGGGTAGTCAAGCGTGTACGCAAGGGCTTCAAGTACGACACAGCACAGGAAGCCATACAGGAAGCCCAGGTTGTCACCCAGCATGTCATGGGCGCTATAGACACTGTGGCTCCTGACGTAAATAAGGTTGTGAGAGCTAAGATTAAAGAGCTCACTGGCGTTCAGGACAGGCAACTGATCGACAAGTGGCTCGGTGAGGCAAGGACTGCGAATGCTGATGCTCAGCATAACAAGACAGTAAAGAAGGCCTTGATCCCGAATGCTCCTGTACTGGCAGCTACTACAGTGGCAGCCAAGCCTGAGAACAAGAAAGACCCACGTCAGTTAAATAGGTAGGAGAGAATGATGGCAGTAGATTTTGATAAGGTTATGTCCAACATACTTGGTGGGACTCAGAAGATCAACTCAGCTATGCTTGATATGCAGACCATTATGCGTAAGTGGCCTAAGCTACTTAAGGCTGGTGACACAGCCACAGTTGTAAAGGGCGTGTCAAGGGTTACCTCTGCTGTCAGTAAACTACGGAAAGTCATGAAGGCTACGAGGTAGCCACTAAGATATTGAAAGTAACAAACGTACCGGATTAGGAGAATACAATGTATGCAGAACCAGTAAGTGAAGAAGACTACAAAGTAGTCCATGAAGCCAAGAAGAAAATGAAGCAGGCGGCCACCGCAGTTGCCGGGGCAATGCCAGCACTTGAGAAGGCTGCTGCTTCTGGCAATGCTACCAAGATCAAAGATGCTGTAGCACCAGCCAAGAGGGCTATTGCTGCTGCCAGTAAGGCGGCCACCGCGGCTGCTACTATCGCGGCAAAGAAGGGTGAGCACCGTATTGCTACTATCGCCCACAAGACAATGGAAAAGCTACAGAACGCAGATTCCGCGGTCTCTGAAGTCAAGAAGGTTACTGAAGCGACCACGGAAGGTAAGGCACCTAGTCATGTTAAGTACGCGGCGGAAAGAGCCGTGGAGAGCGCTGTGGAAGCACGCTTGGTGGCTGGGGCTTACAACCTGAAAGCCGACATTCACTAGGAGATAATTATGGCTAAGTCATACTCAGACATACCAGAAGAAGTACGTCCGGAAGCTCCGGGCAAGTTCAAGGGTAAGCGCGATCCCAAGTACAAGTTTACCCGCTTGAAAGACATCCATCAGCGTGGTACTGAGTATCTTGACATACTCGAGCGCATTGCTGGCAACATCAAGGATAAATTCCTTCTCCCATTCTCCCGTGTTCGCGATGATTACCCATCGGCAAATACGATACATCAGCGTGCAGATCTGGTAGCAAAGCTACTCATGGGAGCTGCAAGAACTGCCAACGGCCTGCACTCATTCGCAGCATCCCTGGCGAGTGAGCCAAGTGTGAAGGCTATGCAGTCCAGCCTCAAGGATGTGATAAGCCAGCTCAAGGGTGTAGAGAAGAAGATGCGTAAGATCAAAGGTCGCATGCCTGGCTACACAAAAGTTATTACAGATGAAGACTCCACAGCCAATGAGAAAGCTGCTAAGCTGAAGGAGATCTCCAAACTGGCTGAGGACGCAGCCAGACTTGTGATTGCTGGGTACAACACGGTTGAGAACAAGCTGGATGATATAAAGAGTCTTATGTAGCTAGGTGAACAATGGCTCCTAGATTCGGTAAATTCAAGATACGCCGCAGGCACCCCATGATCAATGACCTGCGGCGTTACTTATTGGAAGTGGCTGAACGGCCAGGCAGGTTCAACACTGCAGTGCTCAGCGGCTTCCGGCAGCAGTTGATCGTGTGGTTCAATGACAGGGCCGAGTCAACTATCAACGCACTCAACAAGCAGTACTTCACAGACAAGGGTCAGCCAGCACCACCCATCTTCAATGCATTGTTACAGCGGTACCAGAACATATGGGCACAGCAGATGACCAGAGCGTTTGCCACAGCGCACGACAGTCTCACTGGCACTGGCATCATGAGAAAGGCTACACGCCTTACACTGGTTACCAACATAGCCAGGGATCTCGCAGGCCTTCCTCCTGTTGAAACAGAGAACACTAAGGCCCTGGGTTTGGTACGTCTAACCAGGCAGGTGAAGGGTAGACGCAGGCGAGTGTTCAGGCAGCCACTGGATACTTACTTGCAAATGCTTATGAACACTGTGCCAAGGAACCTGGTGCGTGAGTATGAGTCTATACGCGGCCAGTTCATAATAGAAGAGGAAGTGTTGTACAAAGTGACGCCACATCCAATTCCGGAGTCTGCTGACACATGCAGGTTTGTGAGTAACAAGGTTCTCACTAAGGAGGCACTGGATATAGCCACTAGCAGGACTCTTCTCAGTGCGCCACTTTTTCATCCTAACTGCCGTCACAGTGTTGCACCCATACCAAAAAATCGGTATAACGGTCGAGTAATTACAGCAGCTACTATGAGAGGTGCTATACGCGCAGGTAAAATTAAACGCAGGAAATAGTAAAGGGAGCATATGGACTGGTTACTACTGAACGGACTTATTCACTGGGACAGTACGAGCGGTGACGAAGGTGGAGGCGGTGATATCACTGAGCAGCCACATCAGACAGTCCCACTGGACGATGGTAGCGAATTCAAGGACAGCAGAGATCCACTATCTGACGCAGCAGGAGACATAGCTGACACACCACCAGAGGGGGGTGAGCCACAGGATCCACCGCAAGACCCACCAGCAGAACCCACAACGGAGCCTGCCGCCCCACCAGCAAACAATGACGGTGAAGGCGGTGAAGGTGATGATGGCGACAGTGAACCACTACAACCTCCTACAGAGGAAGAACTTGCTAATATCATTGACAGTAGTGGCTACTCTATAGGCGAGGAAGGATTCAACCCTGATAACCTGGAGCTCGATGATTACTCCAAGTGGCTGGCCAGTCTGGATGACAGTAAGTCAGAAGAAGAGCTGGATAGGCTTTCTGCCAGTATGGAAGCTGACTTAGCCGAGTTGGAGGCTATATCTGAGGAGCCAGATGACAAGTACATCGATATGGCCCGTGAGTTCCAGAGACAGCAACAGGGAGGAGATAATGAACCCAACCCCGATCCGGCTCAGAACGCGCCTCCGGTTGAGACACCGCAGATTATACAGGACCCTCTTACCCCTGAGAAGCTTGCTGAAGCTATGGGAGTGGAGTTCAAGTCTTTCAGTGAACTTCCTGAAGATGTTCAGAAGGGGCTCACACAGTTCGCAGAAGATCAGCGACAAGCAGCGCTTACTGCAAAGCAAGAGGCGGAACAGAAGGCTATAGCACTCAAGGAGATAGAGCAACAGAAGGAGTATCAGGAGGCTGAGGCCCGTAAGGCTTACCAGAAGCGTGACCAGTTCAAACACCAACTGGAAGAGCGCCAGAAGGAAACCTTCAAAGCAGCTGCCGCACAAATGGGTGTTCCAGAGGACATGCAGGAGATTGCATACCAGAATGCAGTGTTTGTGGACAAGAACCAAGAAGGCATCCCACTCAAGAACGTATTCGCGCTACTCAGAAAAGATTACCCGAGTCTGTTTAAGGAAGACGCGCCCCCACCAAAGCCACCGAAGGCTGGTACTCGTACTGGGGGCAGACCACCACGTAAGTCTGACACTCCCAAGCGGGAAGTGGACTACTCAGATGCCCGTGACCCACTTGACTTAGCCGCACAGGAAGTTGCCAGAGGCTCACTGGAGAAGTAAGTACGCGGTAACACTAACTATATAAACCTCAGTAAAGGTCGTTACTCCCCAGTAGCGGCCTTTTTTATGTGTATACGCAAAAAACTGCGTATATAGACGTGTACTCTCTGCAAGTGTCACTCGGATGGTGACAGACGTATGGCGGATGCCAAATAGCATACTTAGGATTGGATGAAATAGGAGATCCAATGTTTGACTTTTCGAGGGCAGAAGCTCTGATTATGGAAAAGTTCCCCAAGGCGTTCGTGGAAGCACTACGCCGTGAGGTTGCTTTCTTCCAGTTCATCGAGCCCCGTAAAGTCCAGTTCAATGAGAAAGACATTCGTTGGAAGGTGAACTACGCTGGTAACCCGAGCGTTGGATCCTACACAGAGACGGGCAGCGTTGGTATCAACCGCTCTGACCTCTATCAGTCTTTCGAAATGGCATCCCTTCAGTGGAAGCTGAATAAGGTCGCCGTTGCCGTTACTGGACTGGCACAGCAGGTGTCTACGGGCTCTTCATCTATTTACAATGCGTTGGCCGATGAGACCAAGTTGGCTCTCAAGGATCTGAAGCGCAACATCAACCTGCAGTTACTCTCTGACGGCCAGGGCAACCTGAATGGCGTCAACGCTGAACTGAGTAACACAGGATCGGACATTACTGGTTACCAGGCTGCAGTCGATGACGGCAGTGACGTTGTCATGTACGGCAACATCAACCGCGGTGTCAACACTTGGTGGCAGTCATATGTGCTGCGTCACCCAAGCTCACCTGGTACAGCACGTCCACTCACTCAGCAGCTCATGTTTGATGTCGTAAACGTCATCGAGCAGGAGCGCTCAGGACAGGTATCACACATCCTGTGCTCACCATCTGTCCACACTGCGTACGGTCTGCTCCTTGAGCAGTCCCGCAGGCGTCCTACCGAGTCTGGTAAGGTTGCGAACCACTCCGGTGGCTTCCGCGAGCTGGACTTCAGGGGCATCCCAGTCATCAGTGTTCCGTCGTATGAGGAAGGTCGTATGGACTTCTGCAATATCAACGACATCGAATACCTGATGCTGCTCGACTTCCAGGTCGAGAACAGAGATCCTGGCGATCTCGATGCGAGCAAGCTTTTCATCAAGCACTACTCGCAGCTGAAGGTCGGAGATCCGTGGAGACACGGCTCTATCCGCGATATCGCATAAGCGAATCTCCCTTAGGGGTTCCATCCTCAAGGTGGCGAGGCCGTTCTTTCGAGAGCGGCCTTGGCTTTTTAGTGTTGCGTATGCGCAAGTATGAGGGTAGGCTCATACTTATGACTGACAAGAGAGTGGACAGTCGTGAGATTCTCCACTGTACATTTCAGAAGTATGGATCAATTTCGGAGGAATAATGCGACAGAACAGATATGAAGGCGGCTCTACTGGACAACAGAGAACTGCCCTTGAAACAGTGGAAAGGGCTGCCAGAGATCGCCTCAACCGCATGCGTATGCACGCGAATCAACCAGCTATCCGTGATAGTGAGAAGATTCCAATGCTGTATGTGGTACTGGAGGCACTAAGGCACGCTCAGGAGCCTATGCGCACACACGCGCTCAGGGCTATGGAACATCACCTTGTAGAGTTCTGTGTGTCTATGCCTATCAAGGTATTGTTTGCACAGACCCTCACTACACTGAACCCGTGGGATAACTCACCAAAGCCAGTACCGATTGTGATCGCGGCTATACGTCAGATATCCACATGGAAGTTTGCGGATGAGCCAGATCTGAACAACCTTGGCATACTCGAGTACAAGAAGCTCGACAAGAACAAGAGACCAAAGATCTCACATAGGCCATTCGCGCAAAGGCCTGTTGAGAAGGTTGATGTACTCGACGGTGTTATTGACAGCTACAACGTCACTGTGGACAAGCACTGGCAGGACGGTGATGTCACAGTTGACTTCTCACCAGAGCTGGATGACCAGGGTGAGTGGAACTCAAGTGATGAGTCCACAGTTGTACAGACACCACAAGAGAACATGTTCGGCCCACAGTCAGACCCGAACAGGATCTCCAGTCTCGACATAGAGCAGGCAGGAACCACCACTAACGAGCTTGCACCTCCAGTAGGTGATGGCGGCTTGACTGGTAGGTAGTACGTTTATAGGTGTAACGACCAAGTAGAGCCTCGCTTTGTCGGGGCTCTTACTGTAGGTAGAACAATGGCTAACGATGGAATATTCACAGTAAATTGGGACATCAATTTTGATGTAAAAGTCACAAAGAAGAATGTCCTGGATGCTGTATTGTTTGCCAGTAGGACAGTGGCCGAGAGATGGCTGTCAGACAGTAAGGATTACGTACCAGTACTGACAGGTGCCCTGAAGGATTCCGGATACGTAGCCCGCGCAAAGATAGCGGGATCAGCTGCAGTGAGGTTCAGTGTGTTCTACAACACGCGCTATGCGGAAAAGCAGCATGAGGAAGAGTTCAACCATCCTTCACTGGGCTATTTTGGCGCTGCTCGCTACTTGACCAAGCCACTTGAAGCTAATAGGAAGTTCTACCAGGAGTTATTCGCACTGGCGATGAAGCGCTACCTTGAACGCAACCAGACGTAAATAGTTATGGAAGAAACTGTGCTACGAGTACTCAGCAGTGTTGACAAAGTGAATGCACTTCTACTCACTGTGGCCAACGCAGGCTTGTTCACTAAGGACGTGACAGGCACTCGTAAGAGGCTCATTGTACTCATTAAATCACAGGCTCCTTCCCTGATGGCTGAGGCAAGGGCCAGTTTGAAGGCTCTTGACAAAGAAGTCGGTAAGAAGGCCAGCACAGCCAGGGTGAAGATACGCAGTGCGTTAGCCACTCTGTTGCCTGCAGCCAGTAAAGCTTTTGATGGGTATGCCACTGGTAAGGTAGACAGACCACAGCTGGTTGCCCTGAGTAAGAAGATGACACAGGCCACACACGTTGTGCGCAAACTGTTGGAGAAAGAAGATGGCGTCTCTAAGTAACTTATCTGAGTTAGCCAGGAACTTTGGGCGCAAGGCGTCTGACCTGACAACAGTAACAAGGGACACGGCGGATGCTGTCAAAGCGGTACTCAAGAGTAAAGACAACGACGATGTTATCCGGTTACACAGCCTGTGGCTGAAGGGCCGGAACATACTGAAGTTTGCTGCCAAGGATATTGATGACTTTCTTAACTGGCTGGACACTGATGCCACAGAGCTCATGAAGAGCAGAGAGCATGTTGCCACAAAGTATGAGTTTCAGTCAGCTATTGACAAGGTTGAGGCCATAGCCAAGCAGACGTACATGACAGAAGGCATCATGCGGGATGTTGTCAAGAGCGCTGAGGATCTTGTGGATGGTAAAGGTAAGCCACAGCTCGTAGTACAGGCCATGCGCTCACTCACCAGAAGGACACAAGAGTACGTGCTACGCACAAAGCAGTTGAACAAGCTGATAGTCAGCACAGCCAACTCTATAGTTAAGGCACACATGGAGGACTAGGATGGCCACAGTAGACTTTGATGTTCAGTTCATAGACCCTGATACTGGCCTTGGTGTGCAGGCGCTCCCAGTTCAAGTAGCTATTTACAACTCACTGAATGAGCACATTGAAACATTCGTATTCCCTACAGTGATTGCCGAGACTGAGATTACACAGGACAACTGGCAGTACTCAGTTTCCAACTATGATACAACTGGCCTGCCAGGTGACTTCATACATGTACTGTGGGGTGCAGAGGTTCTTGGAACACCACTTGAGGACATAGGCTACAATGTGCCTATTGCTCCATCTGCCACACCACCTGACTACTCAGACTTCACTGAGCCCTACGTGGAAATGGATTATGCCAACGAGTACTTCGGGCTCACATTCGATGGGGATCAGTGGCTTCAGTATACTGAGTCTGACAGACAGAAGGCCTTGTACACTGCATCTGATGATCTTGACCAACTTGACTACATAGGTCACAAGTCATTTGCATACGTGGCCGAGGATAGGCAGAGGCAGTGGCCCAGAGTGTTGCCGTTCTACTTAGGCGGGTTCTTTGAAGAGGATCAAGTACCATCCCAGATCCGTAAGGCTACTTGTGAGCAGGCGTTGTGGATACTGAAGAACAGGAATGTGGATCCACAGGCAAGGGCTGACCTGCAGGCCCAGGGTGTCACAGGGCTATCCAGGCTTAACTCAAGTGAGAACTGGGATCTCAACAGGCGTAGGAAGCACAGAGTATGCCCGAAGGCGTTCTCTCTCGTGTCTCCATACATATTCAGAGGCGGAAAGATCTAACCATGGCTATTGATGCTGATGACTTCCTCAGTGGAGAAGCAAGTGCGATAGAAGCTCAGGAGCGCAAGAGTGAAGCTACTGAGATTTTTGCTGCAGATATCGATGCCACTGGCATGCGCGTGCCTGCTGCCAGGGTGAAGGACTTCAATAAGCTGATCAAGAAGATTGTAGCCACTGTGCAGAAGCTGGTTGACATAGAGAACATACTTGTGGCATCCAACCAGGAGTACTCTCGTATTGCTCAGACTCTTAACGCGATGTCGGACAAGTTAGACAGGTCGTATGAGAACCTACGCAGGCGTACTGATGTTAAGAGTAAAGACTTCAATATGTACTTGGATTTGGAGAAGGTGATCGAGAACACTCGCAGGGGTGTTAAGGACATCAACTTTAAGGACAGGCCACTGCATAGGGCGGAAGTACGTGTACTCGAAAAGCTACGCAAGCAAGCCAAGGACATGCTCAAGGATCTCGATCCCGCAGCAAAGATGCTACTCGAATTGAGGGATGACGTTAAAGATGGGCTATCTGATCTCGCCAGGCTTGAGGCAGCACTCAATGAGGCCAACTTCCGAGTGAAGTATGTGAAGTCTGGTGAAAAGGATGCAAGGACAGCCTACATAGACGGTAACGTGTTTAAGCTCATACGCTCCAGTATGGTCAGGACACTTGGCAGGAAAGGTGAGGGTGCTAAAGTTGCACAGTCATTGAAAGGCATAGCCAAGGAAATGAAGGGCACAGACAAGTTCTTCACAACGGCAGAAGCTACCTTCCGCGGCATGATCAAGAGCATTGGTATGCAGGCTCAGAAGGTGAAGTCCCTGAAAGAGAACTTGGAGAATGCACTTAAGGCTATAGACACTGCCACTACTCCTGGCCAGCGTGTGAGAAAGAGCCTGAAGAACGTACTGGATCTGACTACTGCTGTGGGCGTACTAGGTGGTACAGGGATCATACTTGTATCTGGCGCTGGTGGGCCAATAGCTGGTGCCATGCTAATAAGCGCACTTGGGGCGCGTATAACAAAGACTGTGCTCAAGATACTGAAGGTCGTGTAATGTTTGCAACTAACGACACAATCACACTGATCAGACACGCTAGCCAGGGGCGCAAGCGTGATTTCCTGCGTAACGAGCGTACTGTGTTTGGCACTGTGAAGAAGACAGCACACCCCAGTGGGCCTGAGAATAACGAGTATTTTCAGACAGAAGTGAGTATACCCTGCTTCACTGACTTCAAGACAGTGTACAACTTCTTCAATGGAGAGAAGCGCAGGGACGGTCAGTTAGAGTATTTCCCACCAGCGAACGTCACTGAGATAGCTGCTGGGGATATCATACAGATCAGCTCACAGCCGAAGAACACATACAGAGTGGTGGATGTCGATCACGACCCAGGCATGTTCGGGGACAATGTCATGAACAGGCTCACACTGCTGCGTACTACTGAGAGGACAGCCTGATGGACATTATCATAACTGATCTCACTGTACCCCAGTATGTGTTTCTACCAGAGGCAGTGGCCAAGTACATAGAAGCGAAAGAGATTATAGTCGATAGACCCGAGTACAATGGCGAGCTCACTGAGGATGAGAAGGCCATAGTGGGCTATACGCTATTCGCATATCTCAATATAGCCCACGGAATGAGTGAAATTCCAGAGGCTAGTACGTATATAAGTGTGGTCGGAAAGGATTCTACTCGCGACTACTCACAGTCGAAGTCCGATAAGGGCGATGGCCAAGTAGAAGTGACAGTATCCTCACCGTTTCCGGAACATGCGATGGATGTCGCAGGTGCCCTATACGCCTTGTTCAGATTGCAGCCAGGATTTAACGTCCTACTGCCACCCGAGAACGGCAAGCAGAGAGGCCTACTCGTGAAGAAGATCTGGCCAGTGGGTATGGAGCCTGAGTTTCGTATGAAATCTGACGACCTTTGGACGTTTGGCTTCGGCTGCACAGCCGACTATGTCAAACTTGATTAGTTTCACTTCAACAGGAGACAATTATGGGATTGATTGGAAAGACCGACGCGGTTCCCTATAATCCTGACAATTACGTCCTCCCGTCTCAAGTTTCCGGTTGGTTCTCCGCATTCCAGGCAGATGGTACTCTTGGTGACTGGCGCGAGCTGGGTAACATCATGGAGATCTCTGCAGAACTCACTGAAGAGTATCTGGATCACGAGTCTTTCCGCAAGGGCATTCAGACCATTGATCGTCAGTTGATCAACAAGGTCACTGGCAGCATCAAGCTGACCATGGATGAGCTTGTCGGTAGGAACCTCGAAATCATCATGAAATCCAAGGACATCGACGCGGTGTCTGACGAGCGCGTGTATGAGCAGGTCACCCTTCAGTTTGGGGATGCCGGAACGGCCATCGATCTTGATGACGCCACTCGAGACTTCAATGATACTCTCGATTACCAGGACGTTGTTGTTACAGAGGTTCGTGCCAGAGATGGCACGGCCAAGACGTTTGAGTACGCAATCAACTCACCAGACAAGACGTATGCCTTCATCGTCGATAACTCAGGCACTCCCTCGGATGCGCCGACTATCGAGATCAATGCAACGTACTCTGACGGTGGGGAAGAGGCCGCTGACCTTGAAGGCGGCATCTTCGTGGTCACGTACTACGTCGAGCGTGGCGGAACTCGCTACTCACTGCAGGATGGCATTACGCTTGAAGGCTCATTGCGCCTGCAGATGCTCAGCAGGAATGGCCCACAGGGTATATTCGTGTTCAATCGTGTTGTTGCAAAGATTGCTGGCGCTATCGCCATCAGTCCGACCGAGTGGTTCAAGGTACCGATGGACTTCACAGTCCTTACGTCTGCCGACGGCACTCGTGGCTACTACACTCAGCTCACGTACCACCCGTCATTCACTGTCTAGTACAGACGGTTACGCAAAAGATAAGCTCCCACTCAAGTGGGGGCTTTCTTTTTTGTACTCAGGTATGTACACTTCTGCATGCGAATATTGCGCAGGATACTTATATGGTTCAGAATTAAATGGAGCAAGCTCATGGCACAGCATATTGCATACGCTGTTACTAAGGAAGTGGAACGCAGAAATGGCACAAAGCACATAGTTCAGGAGTGGCCTACATTCGTGGCTCTGGACGCGATGGATGAGATCGTGAGTGCGTATGACAAGTTGAAAGAGAGTGGCGTCATAGCCATGATCACGAATGCCAGAGTAGACATAATCCCGAATGAGGATGGTTCTACAGCGCAAGTGGCCAATGAGAGCCAGATTGACAGGTTCGCTGGCATACTCAGGGCCATACAGGAGTACAGAGAGAATCTATTCAGGCTACTGGCCAAGTCAGTTGTCACTGACAAGGGCGAGTTTGACCCGGATGAGCTCAAGCACTGGATGATTGATGAGCTGTACGACCTGGTCATGGCAGTGTACCACGTCAATTTTGTGGACGGCTCACTAAAAAAAGTAGTAGCCGGGATGACCAATCAGACGGAGACGATGAACTCGGAAGAGAGCTCAGAGAGCGACAGCGGAAGCTCAGCCAGTTCGACTCAGTCGGAGGAAAGCTCAGCCAGTTAGAAGCCTTCACCCTACTTGTGCGGTCAGGGTTTTCTGAAGAATTCATATACACTCGTATGACTATAGCCACTTTCCAAGTGACAGTGGCTACTGTCATGAAGCAGCGTGCAGAAGAGATGCAGGCCATGTCAATGGGCCTGCAATTGTCTGTGGGTGCTCTACTCAGTAAAGAGGGTGGAGCCACTATGCAGGAGTACTTCAAGAAGACAGTGGCTGCCTTGGAGACCGCACAGAGAACAGGTTTCGGTCAAACTGAAGATGACATGAAGCTCATAGAGCATGAGAAAGCTCTACTGGCCAAGGAGTCCACTAAGAACCTCACAGATCATGAGAAGAAGAAACGTGGGCTGATCACTGCCCTGAAGCTTGATGCTGCATTCAAGAAGCTCACTGGTATTGGTCGCACACTGCCAACTTTGCAGGGTGTGAATTCGCCAGCGGCCATGTCAAACGTGTCCATGCGTGACATGGAGCCCAGGTGGGACGGTATCGCTGAATCACTTATGCGCCAGAACGATCAGATAGCAGCGCAGCTCAAGAAGAGAGGCAAGATAAAAGAATCCAGGCGTACTGGTAGAGGCGGCGGAGTGGGTGGATGGTGACGTATATAGTGAAGAGTTTGTTCCTATAAGGGGAGTCCTATGGCTGTCACTGTCGGTAATATCGTCGCCAATGTTGATGCGAATGTAACTGGGTTTCTGAAGGGCATGGAAAAGATCCAGCAGGAGCTTAGTAAGCTCGTGTCTGGGGCACAGGCGATCCGTGTACAGTTCGATGACCGTGAGCTCAACAGTTCCATCAAGCGTATAGACAGGAATCTTGAGTATCTCACAACTCGTCTTGAACAAGCACTCGTGGGGGTAGTGCGTGTATTCGACATGCTTGATGGCAAACTGGGCAACTTTGGCTCCCAGTTTCAGAGTACGATTAGCACAGTGGCTACTGGGGCTCGCAATGCAGTTACTACCGAGTCAAACGTAATATTCACGACTGTTGATAGGTTCATGAAGCGAGTGTCTCCACTCGTGGTGTCCTCGCTACTTGGCTTTAGTAACATCATACAGAACATATTCACACAACTACGTATTGGTGTGCCACTGACATTCAACAGTATCTTTGGCTATGTGGAGGCTGGTAAGAAAACTGTTACCTCCTTCAGTGATGTGTTTATTGCATTTGCTGGCAGTGTGCTTAATTTCCTTAAGGATCCTCAGATCAGTGGTCTTGGCGCAGTAGTCAGTAAGACTGCTGGGGCCATGTCCTCTATGCTGTCTACACTCACTGGGCTTGGTATAGGCCTATGGGCGGCACAGAAAGCCATCAATGGCATACTTGGGCGAGTAGGCCCACCAGAGACAGGTGTAGTTGGCAGATTTGCCAGATTGATTACGATTATAGATAAAGGCCTGCTTGGGCTCAACGTGCGCTTGGACTTGATTAGGGCAAAGGTTGGATTGGTCACTGGTGTGCTTGTTACAAGCTCAGCACTGATCTCCGGGCTTACTGTGTCATTCAGCACATTGAGCTCAGCTATATTACCAGTTCTCGGTGCGTTCACAATCTTCCGTGCTGCTTGGGTTGGTATCTCTGCACGCATACGCCTGACTATTATGAGGATACGCGCTGGGCTTGGTGATGGCAGAGCGCAATTTAGACTGTTGCTACTTGGTTTCAGGCAGTTGTGGCCGATCATGCAGGCCATGGGAGACCTAGCCAAGCCGTTTGCCAAATTCCTTAGAAGTGGAATGATAGGCAAGATGGCCACAAGGATAGACAAAGCTATGAAGCTGTTGTCTTCCACATTGCCCAAGATCCTGAACATGCTCAAGCAGATTTCTGATCAGCTTGAGAAGACGTTCATCCCAATGCTAGATAAGGGCCCAGCCAGCCTTGACAAGATGGATGGCAAGGTTGATTCACTTGGCAAGAAGGCGTTGTCTACAGTGACTACGCTGGGGAAGGGTATCAAAGATATAGGCGCATCAGTCACACGCACTCGTGATGATGTGGAGTCTGTGGTCGCCCAGGGGAAGAGCGGATTACTTGGTACGATAGTAACAGCACTCAAAACCGGAGCTGGTAAGGTTGCGGGAGCAACCGCCAAGAGCCCATTCGCTGCCGCGTCCGGCATAGCCGCAGCTGGCACACTCGGTCAGATCGCTGGAGTACTGCCTACAGTAGCTGGGTTTGGCTCGCTCGAGCTTGGTCTAGTTGCTGTTGCTACCAAAGTGGGGGCCAACATATTTGGTCTTGTGAAGGAACAGGCAGCTGGGTTCTTTACAAGTATGAAGACAAGGTTTGCTGATACGTTCGTTCCACCTATACGCAACCTGATGAGCACACTGGCCACACCTTTTAAGTGGATCGGTGTCAAGGTAGCTGGGGCGTTCAAGCCTGGTGGTACCAGTGCCGAGCGTATCGACAAGATGGCTACAGCTACTACAAAGACAGCTCGGTTTGGGTTGTTCATGAAGGACGCTCTTATGATGGCGGTCGGTGCGCTACCAGGGCTTGGCCGCACTCAGCTATTCTCTTCACAGCGCATAGCTGAGGAGCGTAAGGCAGCTATAAAGCAGCGCGAGGAGATCCGCAGGCAGCAGCTGTTCAGAGATCAACGCTTCCAGGCCGTCTCCGGTGTTCGCGGCATGGAGGGCATCACCACTGAGCAGTTCATGAAGAGTCTGCTGCAGCGTGGTAAGGCGCTCGAGGCCGGGGGCGAGAAGTTTGGTGCGGGTGAGTCCTTCGAGGATACTGTCGATAGGTTTAAGGAATTTATTGAAAAGGGCACTGAGTTACAGAAGGCAGACACGAAGAGGATCCAGGAGCTGGCAAAGAGATTTGCCCCTGAGAAAGATCTTGCGACCATGCGTAGGCGTGCCGAAGTGTTCTTTAAGACCAGAACTGACTCCAAGTTTGGAACCATAGAACCTGAAGTACTTGAGGCTGGGCAAGAAGCTGGTGGTCTTACTAACAGAATAAGTGACGCAGTTGATGGTGTAGAAGACCTTGGCATTGTAGTACAGAAGTATCTTGGTGGTGAGCTCGTACTCGCTGCCAATGAAGCCAAGGGTGCTCTCACAAGGCTAGTAACCGGGTTCCAGGAGGCAGAAGTTGCATTCGCTGAGGCGGCCTCGTTGATGTCCGGGGCTTCCGTCAAGGTGCCAGCTAGGGTTGAAGAGAATGCTGCAAAGGCGCTGGCGGGAGTGCCGGGTATCACTGGTGGTGAGAATCTTAGGCAGGTACTTGGTGCGCTCATAGGTGTTGGTACTGTAGCTGGTAGAGGTTTTACTGGCGAAAAAGTCGGTACACTCAACCAGGAAAAGATAATGAAGATGGCAATTAGGCCTGGCAGCAGGCTTGCCAATATAGCATCTGCTGGATTGTCTGGCGGCCTTCTTGCGGCTATACAGAAGGCTGTAGAGGCTGGTGGCAGCAGAGCTGGTATTAAGTCTATACTCACTCGTGGAGACGTTGGTTCCCCTGGGCAGTTACTTGATCTATTTGCAGAGATAAGCGGGAAGTCACTTAAGACACTCAGAACTAAGGCTGGTGCTGCAAAAGATCCTGAGATGCAGAGGTCGTTTGAGGCTATTAAGGCCTTGCAGGAAACATTCAGGCCATTAAGGGATGTATTCCGCGCCCAGAAACTCACACGGCAAGAGGGCGAGACAGAGGCCGACTTTGCTGCTAGAGAAAGTTCAAGACTTCGCAGTATAACTGGTGGTGTTAAGAAGCTTGCTGGCATAGGCAAGGAAGACTTCACTGCAATCAGAAGGTCTCTTGATATAGCAGTAACCCAGGCCATACAGGGCGGTGAAAAAGTTACAGCGAATAAGATCAAGAAGGCACTGCGCCAAATGGGATCCAAGGGCGGCGAAGAGCTACTCGCTGGGATCATGGGGTTTGGTAAAAAGATACCAGAAAATCTCTCAGACATGCTCTCTGAGAAGGGCGTACAGAAACTTGGCAAGGCCATGGTCAAATTGACCGAGTCCATGGCTCCATACATTGAGCACTCCAGCCCGCCCAAGAAGGGGCCACTGCGTAGAGCAGAGCTGAGTCTCAGTAAGATGGGCAGCACACTTGGCCAGCAGATGATGAAGGGTGCCAGTGGTGGTAAGAAGTCAGTAGATAAATTCGTCAGTGTCATGTTCGGTGATCTTGAGCACAAGTCACCAGCGGGCGGCAGGCTTGGTATGATTGAAAGATCATTTGGCAAGTTTGGTGCCGTGATAGGCGAGAGGATCCTGTCAGGAAAGAACTTCGTTCAGCAGAGTATCACTGATCTATTCAGGGCAGGCTTCTCCGGTATACCGGAAGTGGTTGGCTCAATCGTAGGTGACATCATTGAGCTGCCATTCAAGATTGCATCCAAGGTGGTCGGTACAATAGGTTCCGTAATCACTGGTGCTATCACTGGTCTCACTAAGATACTGACAATACCAAGCCAAATGCTGTCAGGCCTTCTTGGTGCGCTACCATTCGTTGGTGATCTACTGGCAGGCCCATTTAAGCTATTAACTGGTGTGATCACCGGACTGGGTGATGCAGTAGCTGGTCTGGCGAAAATGATTTCCAGTACTATTGTGAATGCAATAAGCTTTGCTGGTAAGGCAATAGGTGGATTCGCCAAACTTGGTGGTAAAGCTATCTCAAGCTTGCTCAAGCTGCTGCTGGAAACCAATGAAGCCATTGTGCAGATAGGTAGATCAGCTGAGCAACTGGACATTCCTGTCAAGTCATTTGACGTACTCACAAAAGCTGTACAGCAGTATGGTGTTTCTTCTGATGAGTTGGCTCAGTCACTACTCACACTCCGCAGGTCTATGAACACTGTGGTAAGGGGTGAGGGCAGTGACATGCTCACCCTGTTTAGCAGTCTGGGTATAGGGATAGATGACATCCGCAACAAGCGTGTGGATGAGATATTCCTGCTCATGGTTGATGAGCTTGGTAAGTCAAACATTAGTGCTGCTAAACTCGAGCGTGGTCTTGACGCGCTAGGCGCTGGCTTCGGTAGGATGCTCAACGTAGTTAAGCGCGGTGGGCCTGAACTCCGTGAGCTTATAGACACTGTCAACTTTGAGGGTGGCCTCATAGATGAGGCTACTGTCGAACGCTCAGAGAGAATCTTTGCAATGATGACTCGCCTGGGTCAGCTGTTTGAGCGCCTTAAGAGAGTTGTATTTGACGCCTTGTCTCCAATACTCGATAAGCTTCTTACGACGATGGATGACAAAGCTCCTGCTTTCTTCAAGAGGATCGAGCACCTGATCCCGGCAGTGATGGACTCTGCTGAGAAAATTGTCAACTTCATAGGTGATTACGGGTTCACAGTATTCCTGTCAAAAGGTGTACAGCTGCTGGCAGACCTTGGTCGTAAGGCTATCGCTCTTGTTAAGGGCATAATAGTCAGTGAGACTGGTGGTACCGCAGGAATAGTTAGTAACGTACTCAGTGTGGCCAGCGTTATATTAGACGCGCTCATAGAAAAGATACGAACAGAAATCGCGAACATGGCCTCAGGGCTAGCCAGGCAGCTCAGAGCTAAGGCTGAGACTTCTGGTTTTGTTGCCGCCCAAGCGCTTGGCGCGTTTGCAGATATAACTTCAGCAGTAAGTGAAACAGCCAGACCCGAGGAAAAGGGCGGGGTTGGCATGATATCCGCAAGTGAGCAGGCTGAAGCTCTTATTAGCTACCTCGCTGGCGATGAGGCAGGCATAGAAGCTGTGGCCAAGAAAGCTAAGGAGACAATAGATAACAGAGGCAGCGTGGCGATAGGTATGGTTGACTCATACATGGAGCACGAGAAGCGTGTTGAGGAGCTAAGAGCCCAGATAGCTGAGCAACAGAAAGCCATAGCGGATAGAAGAGAAAAGGAAGCAACCGAGTCCGGTACTGAGGACTTCCTGCTGTCAGCAATACTCGGTGCAAATGTCAAGGGAGGCATCGATGCGTTAAGTGAGGCAGCAGAGGAAGATGTTAATAGACTTAAGTCGCTTCAGTCCGAGTTAGCATTCACACTATCCGAGCGGGCTGACATTGATAAGAGAGCTGGCTTGTTTAACGAAGCGTTTGCTAAGGCCAAGGAAACATTGGAGCTATTCGCTAGTGTTACAGACAAGCAGGTTGATGCTGAGAACAGGCTGGTGGAGGCGACTGGTGACGCGGCCAAGTCAGGATTCGATCTCAACAAGTTCTTCGATGAACTGCTTGGTAACACACCAGAGGCCACTGCAGCATTCGATGAGCTAACTGCTGCCATAGGGGATAGATTCTCTAAGGCTCTCGCAGATGCGAACAGCGAGATAGTCAAGAGCAATGAGGAGTTTGTACTGGAGGTACCAGAGACTTCTCCATTTGAACCACCTCCAGTCCAAGAGATCAAAACTACTATAGCACTGTTGCCTAGCATTATTGCAAGCCAGAGGAAGATCCTTGACGTTGAATCCTCAAGAAACCAGCTACTCGGTGACGCTGCAAAGATGCGCAACGCAGAGACCGAGCGTATACGTGAGGGCATTGATGCCAAGGAAAGACTCAACGATCTCACACAGCAGGAGATATCTGCTAACAAGGCATTGATTGAAGGTCTTGTACAGATACCTGGGGCTGTAACAAAGTTCTCACTTGAGAAAGACGGAGAGCTTGTAGACTACAACATAGCACCTGACTTACTGGATTCGGACGATCCAGCAGTATTAGCCAAGATGCAGGAGTTCGTACAGACTATGTCCGAGGTACTCGGCATAGAGCTGAAGCTTGCTATGCCTGGCATCATGGATGATGCGATCATAGTGGCTAAGAGAGCTATCAATGAAAGGCTGGGCAAGAGAGGTCTTGTGTCTGACTTCCTTGGTGGGTTTGACTTCATCCAGCAGGGAGATACCTTTGCAGGAGATGCGGCAAGGCGTGATGCAGAGACTGCTACATTCTTTGATCAGCTTGAGCTTAAGCTTATTGATCTGCAAGCCAATGAGCAATTCAGCCCGGATGCTATTCGAGATATTGCAAGAGAGCTTGATGTTGAAGGCCAGCTGACTGGTAATGTAGCCGAGGATATCAAGTTGCTCAGAGAGGAACTAATCCTTAGGCGGGACAGGGCGAGAACCAGGCAGCAGGTGATGGAAGGCGTTGCTCAGCCTGTATCAGGTGCGATGGCCACTACACTTAAGAGTGTGTACGATGGTTCACTCACTGAGGCTATCAATGACGCACGCAAGAAGGCAAGAGCGGCTGGCCAGGAATTCCACCAGTGGATGTTCATCACTTCCAGGATAGCTCAGCAGATACTTGACAGCATAGTAGATAACCTGATCGCCAAGGCCACTGAGACAACTACAAGACTGCTGGCAGATCTCACACAGGATATATTCGGAGTAACCAGCGATGTAGCAGCTGGGCTTGCCACAGGGCTACTCGGTGCCGGGGCAGCCATCCTTGCCAACCTGGACAGTAGTGCTAACGTGGTTAAGGACACTGTAGATTCTGCAGTGGAGTCCACTGAATCTATACGCGGTCTCATCTCTGGTGAGACTACTGTGAAGCTCAAGGAGGTTGGTGAGCAACTTCGTGAGGCAAATCAGCCAATTGTTGAGCGGCTGGACGTAATGATTGGTATTATGCGTGGAGGTGCATCACTTGGAGCACCTGGCGGATTAGATATGCAAGCTGCCGTATCAGGTAGCAACTAGGAGCGAGTATGAGCGCACAAAACAGGCCAGACGATCTCGGTACATTCAAGATGCCGTTTGTAGTCCAGAAGGGTAAGACCCTACTGATCTTCAATGATGCACCCACTAACCCATGGACTTGGGAGATAGCATCCGACCCTAATTCAGGGCCGCCTGCTGTGCTGATATCTGGGCCAGCCATATCGAACGCATACTCGTTTGCCACTTACGATATTGACATTGCCTCAGTAGTACTGAACCCAGGTGAGCGCTACTTAATCAGAGTTAAAGACAACACACTCAGTGTTATCTCCGAGGGTAGGTTCACACTCCAGAGCATTGATGCAGGAGCTCCTGGTGGGCTTGTGGCAGAGATCAACAATCTTGTATCAGTAGGCCTTGGTCTCCAGGGTGAGAACGCCAAGTTAATCAACGACGATGTCAGGTTCGGAATCCCCGTAGAGCAAACTCTCACGATCTACACTGATGAAACACTGGCTGTTGAACTGGAGACCATTGACATTCGCAGATACCTTGATGCGACAAACAGGGTAATCGCAGAGGTTTCAAGGAGGCGTGCATAATGTTTGAGAATGTAGCTGACATACACCACATGCACCTGAAGGATAAGATCACCTTCGATGGCAACTCTGGCGTGTTTTCCCCGGCAGGGTATGTACCTGACTTCGCTGGTGGTGACCGAGTGGTCATAGCAAAGTTTGTTACTTCTGGCACAGTGTCAGGCACTCCAGTTGGTGTGATGCCCTACAGTGCTGGTTCATACGACCACGACCTGCTGGCTTACACAAAGGTTTACAACTCTGGTGACCTGATCGATGAAGGTGGGCCAGGGCCATACACGCTTGAGATAACAACCACTGACTTCGATGAGGGTGAGTACTACCTGATCATGATCGATAGCACAGGCACTTATCCGGCGTCTGGCGTTCGTACAATTGAAGCAGCCTCTGTGCTGTTCATCTCTCCTGCCGAGCTCGAGGTTGTCGGTGGCTCAGTAGCTGGTGTGGATCTTGACGGTCTGAAGAGAATGGTATCACTCATGGGCGCTGGTGTGAGGCTCAGGGACTACACGTTTGAGAACGGGTACCTGGCAGCTAACCAGATGGCAGCGTTTGATTATGATGACGCCACCAACTTGTCGCTCGCACTCGAGGACATGGATGATGACACCTACCTGGACGCCACCTACACGGTGAACCATGTGATCGACCAGCTTGGGGATATCGAGGAAACCACTTCAACAAAGGATTAGTATGCCTGCGATTCTAGGACAAGCTCAAGGATGGTGTGGTGGTCACTGGCGGCAGTCCCAGGCTGGTGGCGCTCAGTACTACTTCCCGTGGGAACGCTGTGATGTGACAAGGCTTCTGTATCACTCAGGCCTTCCCAGGATTGAAGACGCATACGTGTACTACCCTGAGATTCCTTCCAAGACACATAACTTTAATGATGAGTGGGTCTATGGCAGACATAACAATATTGCCCGTACCCTCAAAGGTTCGGTTGCGACTGTACACAAAGGATATCCTGATGACACAGTTGTCACAGAAACTTTTGATGCAGCTGGAGGACTATCTCAAACCTGGATGTTCTTCCACCGTCTATACTACTTGTGGCACAACCAACCCGACAGAGAGAACAATGAGTACCTGATCTGGAGACCACTGGATAGAACATTCAAGGCGTACGAGGTTGAGATAATCGAGATCACTGTCGGTGGCTCAGTGGATGAGTTTGATACTCAGTTTGCAGGCAGGATCAGGAAGATGCCAGAAAACTGGATGGTGCAGCCAGTAGTTATGAAGCTCAAGCTGGTTAGGGAAGTACCTCCACAGCTAACAGCCTTCATGCAGGGTGGCAGCATTACTCAGGAAACACCAGCCATACCGGGGAACTAGCATGTCGAGACAATCTACATTCTATGGGACACTGATACCTTCTGGGCATGTCATAAATGACAAGCAGTTTCTTACATTGAACGGAGCAGGAACTGCCCCAGATAACCCCATACAGCTTGGCCTTGGTGGTACCATTGTTATTGATGTGAACCATGTGGTGCGCTCTGTCAGAGCCACACTGGCACGCATAACAGACTTCGGTAGGACAGATGAGCGAGACATCACTAATCTGCTTACTGAGGTGAGCGACAGTAGGTACAGCATCGAGGGAGCTATAGGAGGTGATATACTTGGCTTCCCAAACAATCCTACGCTTGATTACTCGAGTTCACAGCTGTTTGAGTTGACCCTTACCGCGGTTAGTAGGACTCGAGTAATCCAACAAATTTATCAGTTCTGGGTTGCCGATGGTAACCTGCACTCACTGCAGTCATCCAATCAGGTTGTTGTGCAGGAGGATGAAGACCTTGTCCTGTCTGTTATTGAAAACACACTTGAGTTGAATGTTGAGGCAGTGGCTGGAGCACTGGCTGCCGGGTCATGTAACTGTGTGGAAGGTGGCACCTACCAGGCAGACGCAACAGGAACTGCTGATGCCTCGGCCACCTGCATTGGTACTATCACAGTAAGGATAGGTGGGCCTGGTGGTGTAGAGCTGGAGATACCAATCAATCTGGCAGACACGGATGATGACATTGCTTACGATTCTGCTTCCGGAGGTTGTTAATGACTATCGTTCCACACGAGATATGTGGCAGTCAGCCTGAGTTTCCAAATGGAACCATTGACGGATATCAGAAGCTAACTGATTCCACGATTGTGCCAGAGTTTGTGGTAGCGGGTCTCATAGGCCCAGTTGACATCCCACTATCAATACTACGCAGCTGGCAGAACGACTTCGGCAAGCGCGGCTATGGCGGGGCCAAGTACGTATCCATCTTTGAAAAGGGTGGCAACGAGACCACACCAGGATCACTGATCACTACAGTCAACCAGCAGCCCATCGGTGACGTTGGTGTGTTTGAAGTATTGAGTGTTGACGTTGAGAGAAGGTACCAGGTTGTAGTACGTCTACGTAGTGAGATCAATGACGTTAATTACAGAGATTTTGAGTTTGAGTTTTACCTGCACACTCAGCAGGGGGCTCCTACTCGTGTCATCCTGCTGGACGATGCCGACTTTCCAGAAATAGAATTCGAGTCAGTGAATCAGCAGTTCTCCTGGGCTTCCGAACCAAGCTCTGATATTGATGAGATATGGCTACGAACTGGCCAGGGAAGAGCCTCGCTTCCTATCTCACCAACCCCCTGGACAGATGACTTCGGAGCGGAAGCCAAGGATCATATCTTACGCCTGTACCAACAGGGTGGCGGATACTTTGCCATAGACTTTGTACAGAACAACATCTCGACAAACACTCGAGTGTTCTATGAGGTTGAGGCCTTGGACGGTGATCCATCTATAGCCGTGAGTAAGAGAAAGAGAGCAGACCTTTCCATCCCAGGTTACGATAACGCTGCAATACCTGCAGACTTCTCAATTGATGTAGACAGGGATGCTGGCACTGCTGAGCTCATAATAGACTCAGTAGATCCTGCTACAGCCAACCTGCGGTACGAGACAGTGAGCGTAGCCGGATCCAAGGGTGTTATCGCACTCAATCCTGCGTCTGTGAAGTACGGTGGTACATTTGATATTTCAAGCGTATTCGACTTTACGGCCATCGAGTATTCGCCTCGTATCAAGTATCTTGATGATCGTGTATGGGTGATGCTTGTTACAGACTCCAAGGTCACTGTCTACGAGCTGACGGTGAATGAGGTGCAGCCGAGAGTGATCAGCAGGTCGAATGATCCTGTATTCAATCCTCCAACATCAGCCTTGGTAATGAGGCACATGTGTGTTGGTGGCCCAGGCAGGTACATCAGAGTTGAGAACACTGCTGCCTACACTAACCCGCCTCTGCTGAGCAACATCACCATCACAGAGATCGACACAGCTGCTTCGGTTACGTATGCAACCCAGGCGCTGTTCTTTGCCGCGCTTGCACCACAGAACTTTGGTGTAGAGGGTGTGCTATCTGACTGTCTTGACACTTTCGCTGCTGGAATCCTTGTTGGGTTGATAGGACTTAATCACAGTGGCTGGACTGTTCAATACGATCTGTTTGATGGAGTTACCACACAGACCATAACCCAGTACATACCAGCACGCTTTGGTGTGGCACCAAGTGTTACGAGTACGACTTCAATGTCTCAGGCCAATCTGATACTTGCGCGTATGGATCCATGGCCAAACATGACTTTCCAGCAGATCGCATTCGGTATCGACAACTTGACCCTGCGTGGTGACCTCGGCACATACGATTTCACAGGGCCGCAGATAACTGCATTAGGCGCTGGAGATGTAACAATCGATGTCAAGGACTACGTATCAAGAGAGGCGTCAAGCTTTACGCTTGAGTACCAGGTTACTGCAGGCGAGCTTGTGATTGTACACCTGCCCAGGTACCCGGAGCTGGTAACTGTATCAGGGAATCCTGCCTACACTGTTGACCCGATCTTTACTGAGGATGCTCTTATCTTCCCGAATGGCTCCCTTGCAGGAAAGATGGATACCACTCAGAACGTGACTGTGTACGGTGACATTGGATCCCAAGTCATCCTCGCCCCGATTGTTGAAAACTCCATGTATAACATCTACTGGGGAGGTTTGATATCCAGCAGTGTTACGGTGCCATACATTGAGCTCGAGTACACAGACGTAGCAGCAGGAACTGTCAGGATTCGAGTACCAAACAGGCTGGGTAATACTCGCCAGCTCACACACAAGCCCCTCATTGACGCACCAAAGGGTGGCTGGGGCCTGTCAGGTTTGTATGCTAGAGACTTGCAGGCTAGGTTGCCTGCGGCAAAGATTGATGTGGCAACGCAGGAAATCATATTCGACACACGTATCGGTGGAGGTATGCGCTATGACAGTGTCGCTGTCTTTAACCCTCGGTCTGCCAGATGGTCATACATCACCAAGGATCAGGTTCGCCCCCTACAGGGTGGGTACCTTTACCAGCTTGGGACATCTGAAGCCGCTTTGCAAAATGGCGACCACGTCTATGTTGTTTTCCGCCATGAGACTGGAACCCAGGGGTCAGCAATATATAAGGTCGATGGCGATTACCATGACGCTATAAGGGCTGAACATCTTCAGGGATTATTCTAATGTTACAACAGGCATACGGCAGTGATCTGAGCATTAAGCAGCATGGTGTTGTCAGGCATCCGCTTGCCAAGGTTTACCTGTACAGCAGGTGGCAGTCCACAAGTGATAGCGCCATCGTGCTGGATGAGCCCGGCGTACACCGGATCGACATTACCGATCAGGTACAGGCTGCTCAGCTTACACTTGAGCTTGATGGGCAGAGCGCCACACTTAACTTAACTGTGGCTGTTGAAAGCATCCCACCTCAAGTGTTCTACAACTGCGTTGTCAAGGTCTATGAGGGGGAGGAAGGAGTCCCAGAGGCTGAATGGGTTCAAACCTTCACAGGCTTCCACATGGGCCAGCCATCTGTAAAGGGATCAGCTGCGGAAGACTTCTCTACGGATCCAGAGGATCTCATGACTGGCCGTGAAGGTGGCATGGAAATCCAGATGACCTTCCAGTCCAGAGAGTGGCTGTACAATGAGATGAACATGACCTCGCAGGGAGCGTGGAGGCCACAGGACGTACCAAACAACAACCAGCCTATTACGTATCAGTACTACGATCCCATTGACAAGTTCGAACCAGACAACTGGAGAGAGTTTGATGACATAGGCCTGATTGGTAAAGAGATCGCCATCAATGACATTTGGGGCATGGGCCTGCGTGAAGGTGAGATAGGTATTGGTGCGCTGGGCTACAGGATCCAGAAGAAGCTGCAGTTCGTTGCTCACAACGTATGGTCATCGCTGAAGGATCTGTTCTACACATTGCACCTGGTACCATACTTCACAGGCGCTGGCATACTTAGCTACCGCTCCTACGATTTGGACAAGGCTCCTGTCATCATCTACGACACAAGCACACTGCTTGGTGCTGTCGATCAATCATCTGGCCAGCTGGAAGACACCAACACAGTAGTTGCCACTGGCCTGGATTCGGAGCTGTCCGAGGTCAAGATGGACAGGCAGAGGATGTTCCAGCTGGATGGCACTGTTGGCTGGTTCACACTCCAGGAAGAGTTGGTTGTCAAGTGGGCTCAGGATGCCAGTGACACGTACAGGGCCAGGAACCCAGAAGTCAGGGATGTAAAAATCAACGGTATCTTCGGTGCCCTGGATGGCAAGATCTCAGTGCGAGAAGAAGGCCCATTTAATGTTACAGTGATCATAGACATGGGGCAGCTCAGGCTCGTGTTACTCATAGGCGCTCTGTCATTTCTTATAGGTGCCGCAATACTCGGTAGTGTCACCACCCCATTCCCTGTAGCACAGGGAATCGTGCAGGTACTCCTGCTGCTCATAGCACTGCTCATCATCTCAGAGATAGGCATGTACAGCTGTGAGGTGTGGGCTGAGCCGTATGAGGTCGTGTACAGAGAGCTGAAGGCCGAGGCAAGACTTACCCACTTCGGTGTTGAGGCAGAAGGTCTGCGCAGGTTTGCTTATGAAGAGCGTAAGCATGAAGTAGACAACAAGATATTCAGTTCACTGAATGATGAAGCCCTGGCTGATGGTACGGTCAACAGGGGGCTGCGTGACTTTGCAAGAGAAGAGTTAAGAATCAAACTGGCCCAGAGCGCCAGGCGCACACTCCAGGTAGCACACAACATCTTCCTTGAGCCAGCAGACGTTATTCAGGATGCGTACGGAAGAAAGTATTTCCTTACCAGCATTGGCAGGAATGTTGGTAGGTTTGCAGAACCAGTTATGTCTGTTCAGGGGTTTAGGATTTCGTAATGGCGACCAACGCACAAAGAGCTAAGTCAGTTGTTACAGCATTCAAAGAGAGTGCTCGCAGAGTGGTCAGCAGCATGCAGACCAAGATACGTGGCACGCTCATAGGTGACGTACGAACCAAGCAGATACCAGAAGCTCCTGATCAAACAGCAGATCCAAAAGACACTGTAATAATCCACGTAGCCGATGTGAGGTTGATCGACGAGCCAGATCAGCCAGTAGCTCGTGACGTGGTGGTTGTTACTCAAGCTCGGCAATTGATCTCATCGGGCACATTGCCCATCGCCAATGCTGATGATCTAACGGAAGGCGCACCAGTAGAACTTCAGTATGACTCGTATGGTAGTCTGCAGGTAGTTGGACGGTTAGCATGGGCCAGTTCAGCGATGACTGTGGACACCTACGAGCTTGGCGAGCTTGGTGTGGCTTACACCTGGGGCCTGGATCAGGTACGGTTCTCCGAACTGGATCCTGCGGTGCAAGCGGCCATCAATGCAGACAGAGCGACTGAAGGCTTGGTACCTCTGGATCCAAACAAGGAATTCCAGAGCATGACTGATGCTGAGATACTTGACATCTTTGGCATAGACATTACCGAGTACAACGCTGACAGGGCTGCAGAGGATCCCCCGCTACCTCCAGTGACGGCGCAGGAAGCTGTGAACATTGAGAGGCAGAAGAAGGGACTGGCTCCTCTACCAGATTCCTATAAAGCTATGGACTTGTGGGTGTACTTAGATTATTTTGATGCTATTGCAGTAGGCGCAGGAACCTACTCTGTACCAGGTGTTGGCAGGTTCTCAACACCAGCTGTTCAAAACCGTATACGAGCTCAGGACAGATCTTTACTACTCTATGGATCGAGTGAGTTTACATACGGCCAAACTAACTACGGGGCCTACAGAGTTACTTACAAGTAAGGGTGTCAATGGATCTTAATGTCAAAGAGTTGAAAGCCGCACTGGCAGCAGCGCAGGGAAACACGAACATCTCATCGGGGATGGCGGCTATGCAGCTCGGTATGGTTATGGGCGCGTCAGAGTTGATGAAGCTTAAGTACAGAGCTTTCGTTGGGCCTGAGGCAGTCGTTACATTCATGAACAATAACGAAGAGCATGTACGGTTCTTGGTTGCAGCCTGGCCAGAAAATAGAATGACTCAGGTGCTGTACTACGAGGGAGATAAGAATGCCACAGCGTGATTACTTTGCCAGTCCTAATGAGCTGCACACGTTCACTGGACTTGAGAGCAGCACATACAGAGAAGATCATGATGCAAACAATGACAAGATAGAGTCTGCCATCAATGACCTGGATGGCAGGGCTGCATCCCTTGAGGATGAAACAACACAGCTGCTCGCGTCATTAGCTGGTGCTGTCAACGTAGTGGATCCGGCAAGCAGGCTCACTGTCAATGATTGCTTTGCAGTGTCCCGTACTGCTGACGCCAGACTGTTTGGCAAGACCAACTCTACCTCATCACTTTTCTCGTTGAGCATAGGGTCAGTCACCAGCGATTTCATCACCTCACGCTGGCCCGGATGGATGATCAACAAGACCATGATTGATACGGATAAGGACAGGCATCAGGTTGGCGTACCAATCAAGTGGGGTACCGCAGAAGCTCCCGCAGCTGGCATCTACAAGGCATCTGCAGGCATAGTGGCAGAGCCATTGTTTTATCAGCGCCTGGACGCAAGAGTACCGATAGAGAATCTCAGGGGTAACACTTACACGTTAGTATGTGAGTACTACTGCGAGACCGATGATCTGTTTGACTTGTTCGTTAAGAACGGGGCAGAGTCTATGCCAGTGACAGAAGTGCATAGCAGTACAAACGATCACAGCAGTGCCGAAGACCTTCTCCGGACTACCCTGGTGTTCACTGTGGACGATGATGCAGATTACGTCAGCTACGGTCTGGACTTCAGTCACGCTGGCGTAGGTGGTGTGCAGCTGGTGTGTTGCTACGTCTTGTCTGGTGATGTGGTCAATAGCCTACCAGCGATTGGATCTACTCCCAGGCGTGACATGCATGAGGATATCCAGGAGTCAGACAGGTTTATCCAGAGGTTCTCAGGAACCACATACGGTGAGTCAGAGGTACTCACTACTGGCACGACTGATGAAAAGGAAGTGTTCGTAACTGTCCCGTACAAGCAGACTCTTGT
>Ga0180433_10001706_pt1 | contig 36281 bp, 36 predicted proteins | sample SS_ome_8_FD_132980 | JGI IMG/M metagenome (GOLD analysis project Ga0180433, IMG submission 132980) | Hypersaline lake sediment archaeal communities from the Salton Sea, California, USA - SS_1_D_1 metaG | ecosystem: Environmental > Aquatic > Non-marine Saline and Alkaline > Hypersaline >... | reverse complement strand
TGCTTGCTCCCACCCGCGGAGGCCGAATCGGACAGCTCAGCGTGGTCGGGGCGACGGCAGCGATCTGCCTGCTGATCGGGTTCTTCGTCGCGCAGCAGGTCGCGTCGGACGGCAACGCGCCGGGGATCCGGCTGACCCCGTCCCGTGCCACAGACGGGAGCCAGGAGGTCCTCTTCGTGCTGCCGGCGCTGGACGCGACCGACGTCTCGGTCGTCGGAAACTTCAACTCATGGGAACCGACGGCGCTTTCCGACGAGGACAACGACGGGATCTGGACAGCGAGCATCCCGCTTCCTCCAGGCCGATACGAGTACGCCTTCGTGATCGACGGCCGCTGGTGGGGGCAGGATCCGTTGGCCGACGGGTACGTGCAGAGCTTCGGAGAGTACAGCTCCGTGCGCTACGTCGGAGGAGGTGACGGCGCATGAACCCGCAGGGAGGCCGTTCGAGGTTCGCACTTGTCATCCTCGTTCTCGCGTGCCTCGGCCTCTCGGCCGCCGCGGGAGTTCCCATTTCCGCCTTCGAGGAGGCGTTTCGCGCGATTCCGGTCTCGGATCCGCATCGCTTCGTCGCGGCCGTCGAACTCGGACTGACCCAGACGGACTTCCCGGCCACCGAGGTCCTCCAGCTGACCGGACGGGTCTCCGCCACGATGTACACCGCCCAAGAGAAGGAAGCGCTGTTGCTTCCCGTCATCGCCGCCATGGAGGACGGGCTCCCGGTGGACGGCCTGGTCACGAAGGGACTCGAAGGACTCGCCCGCGGGATTCCGGTGCCGCAGATCGAGCAGAGCCTGCGGCAACGGCGGGTCCTTCTCATCGAGACTCGGGATCTTCTCTACGCCCTCGGCATCTTCAGCGTCGCTCCCGGTAGCCCTCAGTCCGTCCCGACCGCGATCCCGACACCGCGCTTCAATCTGCTCGTAACGCATGTCTCCGATACGATCGCCGACTATCTCGAGGGAGGAGGAAGTCCGTTCGAAGGGCAGGCGCTCTATCAGGAGGTCCGCTTCCGCCTGACGTCGCTGGAAGGAGCGACTCTCAAGGCCGAAGACGTCGACCTCGTTCTGAAGCGGATTGAGCCGTCCGACTTGACACGGGTGGCCCTTGCCGCTGTAACGTGATAACGAAGCAGTCCGTGCATTCGCAAGAAAAGAAAGGGAGGCGTACATGAACACGAGAAGCTGGAGAACCGGAGTCGTTCTCTTGTCCGTCCTCGTGCTCGCCGGTGTCATCGGATGGTCGCAGGCAGCCGTAGCCCCCAAGGGGATCATCGCCACGCCACCGGACAGCGAGCTCGAGGTTCGAATCTGGGTCGACAAGGGGGCCTACGCCGTCGGCGAGGCCATTACCATTCACTACAGCGTCAACAAGCCGGCCTACATCTACATCTGGGACATCGAACCGGACGGGACGGCCAATCAGCTCTTCCCGTATCCTTCCTCGACGAGCCCGAACAACTACGTGCAGGCCGGGGAACGCACGCTCGCCCCCCCACCCGGCAGCAGCGGATGGATCGTCGCTCCGCCCACCGGGACGGAGTACCTCCAGATTCTCGCAACGACGAGCGCGGTGCAACCGTTTGCGTACATGTCGCAGGATCCGGAGGCGTTCCAGCAGAGCATCGAGGCGCAGATCCTCGGCATTCTCCCCGTCGAGCAGCGAAGTTGGGACTTCACCAGCTTCCAGATCGTCTCGGGGACGCCGCCTTCCTACGGCACCCTCACGATCAACTCGACGCCGAGCGGTGCCACAATCAGCATCGACGGAACATACGGCGGGTACACCCCGCAGACGCTGTTCGTCGAACAAGGCTTCCATCGCCTCTCGGTCTTCAAGTCCGGGTATGAGGAGTGGAACGCTGCGATCTTCACCATCGGGGGATTGTCCAGGACGGTCAACGTCACGCTCGATCCCCTCGTGGCGCCCAATACTCCACCGGTCGCGCTGTTCAGCTTCTCGCCGGGGAGCCCCGGGATCGGCGAATGGATTCAGTTCGACGGCTCGGCGTCCGTCGATCCGGATGGCGCCGTCGTGTCGTACTCATGGAATTTCGGAAACGGTTCGACCGGCACGGGCAGCTCCGCCTGGCAGCGATACACGGCCGGCGGAACGTACACCGTCACCTTGGTCGTCACCGACGACGACGGGGCGACGAATTCCACCTCTCAGACGGTCCGAGTCGGCCCGACGAATCAACCACCGGCCGCTACGTTCGGCTTCTCCCCAACGAACCCCGCCGTCAACGGTTGGGTTCAGTTCGACGGATCCGGATCCTCCGATCCGGATGGATCGATCGCCTCGTATTCTTGGAACTTCGGGGACGGAACGAGCGGAACCGGAGCCGTTGCATGGCACCGATTCTCCGCACCCGGCACGTACGTCGTAGGCTTGACCGTCACCGACGACGACGGGGCGACGAATTCCACGTCTCGGACGATCCAGGTCGGACCGACCAATCAACCTCCGACCGCCGCGTTCACCTATTCGCCGGCAAGCCCGGGCGTCGGAGAGTGGATCCGACTCGACGGAACCGGGTCGAGCGATCCGGACGGATCGATCGTCGAATACACCTGGTCGTTCGGAGATGGGACAGCGCCTGAGGGCGGGAGTACCGTATACCATCAGTTCTCCTCCCCCGGAACGTACAACGTCACGTTGACCGTCGAGGACGATGACGGCGCCACCAACTCGACCTCCAAGCCGGTCGTCCTGGGGACCGCCGCACAACCGCCGGTCGCTGCGTTCACCTACTCGCCAACGTCCCCCACGGTCGGACAGGCGATCCTGTTGAACGCCCAGTCCTCCTACGATCCGGACGGGACGATCGTCTCGTATCTATGGGATCTCAACGGGGACGGTTCGAACGACATGACCGGTGCCGTCGGCCAGGTAACCTACCAAAGCGTCGGAACGGTCACCGTCCGCCTGACGGTCATCGACAACGACGGCATGTCGTCCACGAAGACGAAGTCGATCGTCGTGTCGAGCGGGGGCGCGCCCCCCAGTGGCGAACCGCCGATGGGGTCGACCGCCGGGTTCTTCGTCTGGGGGACGAATAGCTGGCACATCACCGTCAACGCCGGCGCCGGCTGGAGCCACCCACGCGACTACCGGATCGAACTCAGGACCGACGAGTCGTTCCAGAACGTCGGGCAGACCAGCGACACCGGGTCCGGACAGGCCGCTCCGATGGGGATCATCCCGACCCCGACTGAGGGCGGGAAGACCCTGATCTACGAGGGATCTCTGCAGACCGGAAGCATCGATCACACGTTCCGGATCCCGGACTCGCAGAGCATGTGGCTCCGACTGGAGCTGGACATCGACGGGGACGGAGACCTCGAGATCTCCCCGAGCTTCGTGTATCTGCGATACTCGAGGGTGAACCCCCCGACCTCGCCGTTTGTCGTGGGGCTCCCCAGCGGGAGCAGTGCCGAGCTGACCCCGAGCCTCAACTTCCGGATCGGGAATGCGATCAGCTATACGGAGACCACCCGGTTCGTCTACTGGACCACCACTATCTCCAATCTGGAAGGCCCGTAGAAAGGCCGCCCTTGGGGAGGGGTCGCGCGAAACGCGGCCCCTCCCCTTTCTGTCTGAGTTGCCCTGCGATCCGGGCGAGCGGTATCATCGTCGCGCCATGCAGCATCGCCTTCTGTCTGTCGACTGGCGGCTCGATCATCCGAGCATCGAACGGGAGGAGTTCTTCGGCCGATCGTCCCTCTCGGGAGCGGACGCCGTTTTCCTCGACCCGCAGACGATTTCGTATCGATGGACCGCTGACATCGGGCCCGGTGGCGACGGGATCCGACGGACCGATCCCCACCGAGATCGCGGCCTGGGTCGAACGCTCGCCGCCTGGATGGTGCGCCGCCGGGCCGAAGCGGGGGACCTGCTACTCAAGCGAGGCGGTCTTCTGATCTGTCGTCTGCGGACCCGGGGCGAGCCGCTCGAGATCGCATCCGCCGAGGGACCGCCCGAGCGGCTTGACCGGTACAGCTGGCTGCCGAGCGTCTCGCTCGTCGACCGTCAACACCAGTTCAGCTTCCCCGCCAACGGCCGATTCGTGTCGCGGCACGGGACGGACGTGGTGTTTGAGGAGTCCGGGAGCCCGTTCGAGGACTACCTCCGTCGCTTCGACGGCCGGCTCGTCTACGACGCGGTCTACCAGGATCTGCTCTCGACTCCGATCGACCGGTTCGCCACGGTTCTCGCGCGTAACCGCGTCGGAGACGTCCTCGCGCTCGAGATTCCATGCGACGAGGGTCGACTGGTCCTCGTCCCTTCCGTCGCAGGCGTCGCCCCGTCCCAGGAGGCGATGGCCCTGCTCGAAGCGGTAGAGAAGGCCACCCTTCGCCCGGCCTTTGCCTCCACCCCCGATTGGCTCCCCGCCTACACTCTCCCGGGGGAGGAGGAGCTCGTCGACGAGCTGGCCGGTCTGCGCAAGCGGCACGCCGCCCTGGCCGCGAAGATCGACGAGATCTCCGGCCGGCTTGAGGACAGAACGCGGATCAAGCGGATGCTCTACACCCGCGGCCGCTTCTCCCTCCATCCGGCGGCCGCCGACGCGTTCCGCGCCCTCGGCTTCGACGTGGAGCCGGCCGGCGAGCTGCTCGACCTCCGTTCCGACGAGGGAGACGCCCTCGCCGGCGTGGCCGCGACGGAGCGGGATGCGGTGGGTCTGACACCGTATCGCCGGCTGTTGCGCGCGGTGGACCGCTCGGTCACCGAGGGAGAGGGAGGGCGGAAGGGGATCCTCGTGGTCAGCGGATCCAGGGAACTGGACCCGAAGCGGCGTCCGACGCAGTTCGCCCCCGAGGTCCTTCGTGGCTGCCAAGCACAGGGCTTCTGCCTGATGACGACCTACCAGCTGTTGAAGCTGGCACAACGCGTCCTCGCCGGTGCGCCCGAGGCCGAGCGCGCCGGGCTCCGCCGCCTGCTGCTGGAGTGCGACGGGGAGCTCCGCCGGGTGAACACGGCGTGAGAACGCTGATCGCCGTCTCGATGGCGCTCGTCCCGATCACCGCTGTAGGGTGCATCGCGTTCGCTCGCGCGATGCGACGTCGACAGCTCGGCCAGTCGATCCGAGAGCTCGGGCCTCAAGGTCATGCGGCAAAGGCAGGCACCCCGACCATGGGAGGGTTGCTCGTCCTGGGCGCGTGGGCGGTCGCGGTCGTCGCCCTCTGGCCGTCGGTCGCCTGGAGCCGGTCGTTCGGGTTCGTCCTGGCCGCCGCGGCGCTGCACGGCACGATCGGATGCCTCGACGACTGGCGGTCCGTGCGGCGGCACCGGTCGCTCGGGTTGACCGTCCCGTGCAAACTCATCTTCGGAACCGTCGCCGCGATCGTTCTGTTCTTTCTGTTCCGTGACGTCGTCTCGATCCCACAGCGGATTCCATTCTCGACGCACTCGGTCGTCCTGCCGCCGGTCGCGTCGTTCGCCCTTGTCTGGATAAGCCTCCTCGCCACCTCGAACAGCCTGAACCTGGCCGACGGCCTCGACGGGCTCGCCGCCGGGTTGACCGTCCTCATCGCCGGGGGGCTTCTCTTCCTTTCCCCGTCCGATTCGACGTTCGCCGTCCTTCTTCCGCTGGTCGGCGCGCTGCTCGGCTTCCTCTGGGTGAACGCCCATCCTGCGGCGATCATCCTCGGCGACGTGGGAGCCTTCGGGCTGGGCGGCATCGTCGCGTCCGTCTCCCTGTGTACCGGGACGGTGTTCTTCCTGCCGATGGTCGCCGGCGTCCTCGTACTGGAGGCCGGATCGGTCCTCCTCCAGGTCGGCTCGTGCCGGCTCACGGGGGTCCGGCTGTTCAAGATGACCCCGTTGCACCATCACTTCGAGGCGTCGGTGCACGCTCGATCGACCCCCGTCTTCCGGGGGTTCGAGTGGCCGGAGGCGAAGGTGGTGGCTCGCTTCTGGATCGCTGGAGCGCTGTTCGCCGGCCTGACGGTGTGGGCCAGTCGTGTGGGGTAGAGAGGGAGCATTCAGGCGCTCCCCTCCAGGAAAGACACCATGGGAGCGAGCGATCGAAGGGGATCGTGGAGCTCTGCCGGAGGTGGGACTTGAACCCACACGAGGGGTGACCCTCACAGGATCCTGAATCCTGCGCGTCTGCCAATTCCGCCACTCCGGCGCGTTGATGGAGGAAGTGTAGGAGGGTTCGAGACAGGTGTCAAGACAGGATCTGCGATTCGCCCCAGCTCGACAGTCGATGGGCCATCCCCCCATCCGGCGCTCGGGATCGCACGCGAAAAACCCCTCGGAGGTCTTGGCTTCGGATGTGATATCGATTACAATGCAGGACGTCTGACCCCGTTCGATGGGTGATGTGAGGTCAGGGTTGAAGGGGACAGGCGTAACGAGCTCCGCACCGGACAACCGCCAGAGGGGGGTGGCATGGTCGATCTCAAAGAATTCCGCATCTTCTCCGACTTGAAGGACAAGGAGCTGGACAAGCTCAGGGAATCGATCCGCACGATCAACTACGGCCGCGGGGAGATCATCTTCCAGGAGGGCGCGCCGGCTTTCGGCTTCTACCTAATCTTCGAGGGGATGGTCAAGCTCGTCAAGCGAAGCATGCGGGCCAAGAGCCAGATCCTCAAGATCGCCGGTCCGGGAGAGATCCTCGGCGAGACGACCCTGTTCGACAAAGGAAGCCACAACGCCTACGCCAAGACCATCGACGTCGTCTCGGTCGGGTTCATCGAGCGGGGGGATTTCTTCTACTTCCTCGAGCGTCACCCGAAGACGATCTTCCGGCTGTACGAGAAGCTGTCCGAGGAGCTGAAGGCGTTCCAGAACAAGCTGGCCGAGCGCTCGTACTCCTCGAGCAAGGAACGGCTCGCTCGCCTGATCCTCCATCTGGGGCGAAGCGGCGTCGAGCTCTCGCGAGCCGAGCTTGCCGAGATGGCCGGCGTCTCGTCGAAGACCGCGATCCGAACGTTGAGCGAACTCGAGAGCCGCGGGATCATCGCGATCGAGAGCCGCAAGATCAAGATCCTTCGGGAGGCGTACCTCCAGAAGATCGTCGAACCTTTCCTCTCCAACCTGAACCCGAACCTGATCATCTGAGGATCGAGCCGACAAAGGAAGAAGGTCCCGCACCGGGGTGACAGGTGTCCTTCGGAATGGTCGTATCGGTTCGTATGTTCGTTTGTGGCAAGCGTCTTCATCAGCACTCTCTGGGCGGCTCAAGGACGGGTGGCCATTGGCAAACGGGCTGAATCCGACGGAACGGACGATCCTCGTCGGGGTTTCGTCCGTCGTCGCTCTCGTCATCAGCATCGTTCTCCATCGGACGGGGGTTCCCCCTGTCCCGCTGACGTCCCTTGTGTACGCGACGTTCGCCGTCCCCCTGATCTTCGGCGCGAACGCCCTGCGCCGCCGGGGCGCCCTCTTCCTTTCCGGAGGGCTCTCCGCGATCGGGATCGGCCTGCTCCTCTTCTTCGGAATCCGTTCGCCGATCTCAATCGCGCTGCTTCCCGTCGTCTACGTCGGAATCGGTCTGGGGCTCGGCTGGCAGAGCGAGCGCCAGCGAGCCCGGCGCGCGCGGTGGCATCCCCCGAGAGCTCTGAAGGATCGGCAGGACGAAGAGATCTTCGAGCCTGCGTTCAACATCCTTCACTTCGTCGACCGCGACGGAACGGTCAAGCGCCGCAACGAAACATCTCGAGCGTCGATCGGTCATGTCACCAAGCAGACGCTGGCCCTGACCGAGTACGTCCATCCGGGGGAGATCGCCAAGGTGAAGGCGGAGCTGATCCGCTTGTTCGACCGCGGCGAGATCCGAGGCATCGAGACCCGATTCGTCGCCGAGGACCGGACCACGTTCCCGGTCGAACTGAGGGGCACGCGTCTCGACGATCGGACGGCGGTTATCGAGGCGCGCAATCGTTCGCGAGAGGCCGAGCTCGAGCGCCAACTGATGGAGACGGAGGCCCGCTACCGACGACTGATCGAGGAGGCGGTCGACACCCTCGATTCCGGAATCATCATCACCGACCGGAAGCGCGAGGTGATCTGGGCCAACGCGACGATCGGACGGTTCTTCGGAATCGATCGCGATCGACTGATCGGCGTCGACGCGAAGCGAGCCCTCTCCCGCTACGTCGGTGCGTTCGAGGATGCCCAATCCCTCGCCAAGGTGATCGAGGAAGCGGCCAACAAGGGGGAGCGGATCGATTCGATCACCTGCCGCGTTCGTCCAACCCTCGGGCGCGAGGAGCGGGTCCTCGAGTACCGGTCGATCCCGATCGAGACCGACCGGTACAAGGGGGGTCGGATCGATCACTACATCGACATCACGGAACTGAAGCGATTGGAGGACAGCCTGCGCCTCGAATCGGAGAACCTGGAGCGCAGCAACGAGAAGCTGGAGGAGTTCTCGCACGTCGTCTCGCACGACCTGAAGGAGCCGCTCCGCACGGTGGAGGCGTTCAGCGGCTTCCTGCTGGAGGACTACGAGGACCGGTTGGATCAGGAAGGGGTCGAGTACCTCCACACGCTGCGTCGAACCTCGTCGAGGATGAGAGAGCTGATCAACGACCTCCTCTCCTTGTCGAGCATCCACATGGACACGAAGTCGTTCGAGCGGATCAACACCCAGCGGCTACTCGACGAGATCCGAGAGGATCTCGAGGTGCGCCTCCGCGGGGTCAACCTCCAGGTGTCCGAAGGCCTTCCTCCGGTGAAGGGCAGCAAGGTCCGCATCACCGAGCTGTTCAGCAACCTGATCATCAACGCGATCAAGTACAACGACAAGGCGCTGCCGATGGTCCGCATCGGGGTGAAACCCCTGGAGCCCTCCGCCAACGGGATGGTCACGTTCTTCGTGGAGGACAACGGGATCGGCATCGAATCCCGCTACCAGCAACGGATCTTCGGGATCTTTCAGAAGCTGCATCCACGCGACGACTACGAAGGAACGGGCGCCGGCCTCGCAATCTGCAAGCGGATCGTCGAGGAGCACGGCGGGAAGATCTGGGTCAATTCGGACGTTGGCAAAGGGAGCACGTTCTACTTTACCATTCCCAGAGCAAGAGAGGTGGAAACCAATGCATAGCCTCGAGAAGATGAAGGTCTTGGTCGTTGAGGACAACCCCAACGACGTTACGATCATCAAGCGCGCCATGCGGAAGAGCGACGTGAAGTGCGAGCTCTACTTCGCCCGCGACGGGGAGGAAGCCCTCGACGCGCTCGCCCAGAAGGGCGAGTTCGAGGATACACCGCGCCCCGATCTGATCCTGCTGGACATCAACCTGCCCAAGATCAACGGGCTGGAGGTCCTCGCCAAGATCAAGGAGAACGAGCGCCTCCGCCGCATCCCGGTGATCGTCCTGACGATCTCGGAACGCGAGGAGGACATGGTCAAGGCGTACGACAGCGGTGCGGCCAGCTACATGACCAAGCCGGTCGACTCGAAGGACTTCGAGCGTCTGATCCAAACCGTCCAGGACTACTGGAAGATCGCCCGGATCGCCCCGGAGTAGTCCGCGCTCCACTCCGCGTGGACGCTGGGACATCCCTGTCTACGCGTGTCCGAGGCCGTCCGGAGCGACCGTCTCGGACCCGAACGCCCACCGTGCGGACATCCGTCTCGCTTCAGCGGGAAACGCGTGGCCCCACCGGACGCCAAACGAGCGCGTCCCGAGGCGCCAATTCCGCCGCGCGGTTCGGCTCTCTTGAGTACCCTCTCAGCGCTTTGGACAAGAAGCAGAAGAGGTGCGTGCGAAGGGAGAGGGAACCGATCGAGGCGCTCACACAGAGATGAAGGTCTCCATCGTACCTCCTGACCAACTTCCACACCGTCACCGGACCGGGTGCGGTGATCCCCTCCGAGAGCACAGAGCCCTCTGAACCGGAGGCTGGCCGCCTGCAAAGAGACCAGGCCACAAGAGACGGCCTACGGTTCTTACCCAGGGAAGGCGAACGCGGCAGCAGGTTCGCCTTCCCACCCCCTTTGGGTACCGGTCATGACTGCGCGATGAAGTACTCGTAGATCGCGCCCGCCGATTGGGCCGCCGCCCGCCCTTCCTCCTCGGTCAGCTCCCGTCCGGCAAGATCGAGCAGTCGCTCCATCGCCGTCCCGATCTCCGCCGGGACCTGGAACGGCGGTGCCGTTCCTTCCGCATCGGCGTACAGAATCTCCCGAAGGTTCGGGTCGATCCGGACAATCTCCGGCTGGTTGAGCACCGTCCGGATCGAGAAAGCCACTGCGAACGCCCATCGTTCCACCCCCTCGCCCATCCCGGCGAGGATCTCATCGAGCGCCGCCTCCATCAGATCGTTCAGCCCCTTGATCTCGGCGAAGAACCCTTCGTCGCTCGCCGCCTCCAGCACTTCCTCATCGCCGCGGGTAGAGATCACCGAGCCGATCGTCTCCTCGTAGGTGCCGCAGAACGCGCTTGATTCCGCGCGCAGACGAATCACGTACCCGAGCCCTCCCACCGTCGCCGACTCGGTCTGCAGGACGTAGTCCACGTGGAACCGAGCCAACTCGTAAGAGAACCGCTCGCAGGAATCGACGAGACCGCCCGGCACCTCGACCGCCGTGCCGCTGAACAGGTACTCCGCGTAGGCACGGTAGACCGCGTACAGGGGGGCAAACGCCGCGTAGGCGTCGGCGAATTGAGATCCCAGCGACGCTGGCGAGCCGGCGCAAGCGACCGCCATGAGACACAGACCCACCAGCCCGACGATCGGAATCCGCATGTCCGAAGGATACCGGAAACCTCTCGAACGCGCTGGCTCCGCCGGATCGTCTGGAAGAAGACGTTTGGTTGTCAGATACATTAACAGGATGCCGCCTGAGCGTAAAGATCCGTTCTAGTCGCCCTTTCCGCTCATTTCAGGAAGCGTCGCTCCAATTGTAAAGCCGGATGCATCTGTATAGAATGTGAGCGTCACCAAAAGGGCACCGGGGCATCCGGTGGGGAGTCGCACAGCACTAGGAGGTGCCGTTGAAAAGGCTGTTTGTGCTAGCATGCGTGCTGGTTCTGGGTGTTTCCCTCGTCGGCATGGCGGACGGCAAGATCGCGCTTGTGCTGGACGTCGGCGGACGGGGAGACCTTTCGTTCAACGACATGGGATTTGCCGGAGCCGATCGGGCGGTCGAGGAATTCGGACTGGAGATGGTCGAGGTTCAGAGCGCGACCGCCGCGGATTACCTGCCGAACCTGCGTAACCTCGCGCGAACCGGCGAGTACGACGTGATCATCGCCGTCGGGTTCCTCCTCGGGGACGCCCTGGCCACCGCGTCCGCCGAGTTCCCCGAGCAGAAATTCGGGATCATCGACGTCGACTACATCCTCGGGGACAACATCATGAACGTCGTCTTCCGTGAGAACGAGATGTCGGCGTTGATCGGCTGTCTCGCCGGGATGGCGGCAGCCGATCACGGCTACGCCGCGACCGGCGTCGTCCTCGGGATCCCCATCCCGGTCCTGTATCACTTCGAGGCGGGGTACCGCTTCGGGATGGACTGGGGGCTGAACAAGTACAAGGGGCTGACCGGAACCGAGGCCGACGTGACGATGCTCTACAACTACACCGGGTCCTTCGACGACATCGCACTCGGGAAAGCGGCATCGGAAGCGATGCTCGCACAGGGTGCCGTCGGGATCTACAACGTCGCCGGCCCGCTGGGTGTCGGTGACCACGAAGCCGTCGTCGAGGCCCACGACGCGGCCGGGACGACGTACGGTCCTCCCTACTACTTCGGAGTCGACGCGAACCAAGACTGGATGGGGGACGGGAAGCACGCCCTGGCCAGCGGGATGAAGCGCGTGGACTTGGGCGTCTACACGATCATCAAGGACGTCGTGGAGGGGACTTTCCAGGGCGGCGTGACCAGCCTCGGGCTCGCCGAAGGCGGCGTGGCGATCAGCAAGCGCGACGATCTGATCGAGTTCATTGAGTTCGGCGTCGACGCCGGCCAAATCGCGGACACCCAAGAGGCCCGCAACTACGTCATCGCGAACTGGACCGCGAACCGGAAGACAGTTCCCGACTGGATCTGGACCGCGATCGATGAGCTGGAGGCCGGGATCCTCGACGGATCGATCGTCGTCCCGACCGCCAACTCGGACGCCGAGATCGAAGCGATCCGCACACAGCACCCGCTCAACTAAGTGTGAGGATCGACTAGAAACTCAGGGAGAGAGGACGGCCTCCTCTCTCCCTTTTCTCGTCACTCGAGTCAAGAGCGAGGGAGACGGGTTAGGGGCCCTTCATGAGCGAGCAATCCGCATTGAGCCGGGATCGATTCTTCCTGAAGGCCGATCGAATTACCAAGATCTACTCCGACGGGACGGTCGCGCTGAAGGAAGCGTCCCTCGAAGTGCGGCCGTACGAAATCGTCGGCCTACTCGGCGAGAACGGCGCCGGGAAGACGACGCTCACCAAAATCCTGTCCGGACTTCTTCCTCCGACGCGAGGGCGCGTGATCTCGCCGAAGGGTCCGATCCGGTTCTCGAGTCCGCGGGAAGCGCTCGACTTCGGGATCGGGATGGTGCACCAGCACTTCGCGTTGGTCGGAACGTTCACTGCGGCGGAGAACGTGGCGCTCAGCCACGATCGGCCGTTCACCCGCGTTCGGATCGCCGAGACGCAACAGGCGCTCGAATCGCTGATGGAGGAGAGCGGCCTACGCGTCCCGCTGGACGTTCCGATCGAGAAACTCGCCGTTGGGGAGCAACAGCGGGTCGAAATCCTCAAGGTCCTCTCGCGGGACGTCGAGCTCCTCATCCTCGACGAGCCGACCTCCGTCCTGACCCCCCTCGAGGTCGACGAGCTGTTCGAGCTCTTGCGCCGACTTCGGGAGGAGGGGAAGTCGATCATCCTGATTACCCACAAGCTGAAGGAGGTCGGATCGGTCACCGACCGCGTGGTCGTCCTCCGGCACGGGGAGATGGTCGGGGACGTCAAGACGTCGGAAGCGTCGACCGAGCAGCTGGCCAGCCTGATGGTCGGGCAAGCGCTGGAGGAGGAGGCCGACGCGGTCGAGTTGAGCACCGAAGAGATACCGCACAAGCGGGAGCGGAAGCCCATCGACCGCTCCGGCGACGGGGTCCTCCACGTCCGGGATCTCGTCGTCAATGGGAACACCGGGGAGATCGCCGTCGACGGGGTGTCCTTCGACGTCTACGCGGGGGAGATCTTCGGGATCGCAGGGGTGGAAGGAAACGGACAGAGCGAACTCGTCGAGTCGCTGACCGGGCTCCGCGTTCCGATCTCCGGAACCGCAACGATCCACGGGGCCAACATCCTCGGCATCGATCCGCGGCAGATCTACCGGCTCGGGGTCGCCCACATCCCGGAGGACCGATGGGAGCTGGGGCTGGTCCTTCCGTTCACCCTCGCCGAGAACGCGATCCTCGGTGTCCACCGGTGGGAGGAGTTCCGCGGACCGCTGACGTTCCTCCGCTGGGGGAAGATCAACCGACACGTTCGGGAGCTGATGGATCGGTTCGACATTCAGGCCACCGGTCCGAACGCGCCGGCCAGGAGCCTGTCCGGCGGGAATCAACAGAAGCTCATCGTCGGGCGCGAACTGGCAAAGGACCCGGCGATCATCGTCGCCTCGCAACCGACGCGGGGGCTGGACATCGGGGCCGCGCACTACATCCGAAAGACGCTCCTCGACATGCGCGACAAGGGATGCGCGATCCTTCTGGTGTCGGCCGACCTCGATGAGGTCCTCGCCCACGCCGACCGGGTCGGGATCATGTACGAGGGACGGTTCATGGACGTGTGCACCCCGGACGAACTGGACCGAAAGCGGGTCGGGATGCTGATGGGCGGCGCGAAGAGCAAGGAGGGCGAATGAGTCCGAACGAATCGTCGGAGCAATCCCGGCTCCTGCGAGGTGCGCATCGCACGCTGACCGGCTTGCATCCGGCACTCGAGTCGCTCCTTGCGGCCCTCGTCGGCCTTCTCGTCGGAGCGATCCTCATGTACATCTACGGCTTCGACCCATGGAAGGCGTACATGGGCCTGGTCAAGGGCGCATTCGGCGGTTCGTACGAGATCGCCAGCTCGTTGGCACGGGCAACTCCCCTGATCCTGACCGCGTTGACGTTTTCGATCTGCCTGCGCGCCGGGATGTTCAACATCGGGGCCGAGGGGCAGATGTACATGGGGGGGATCGCGAGCGTGGTGGTCGCGTGCTTTGCTCTGCCAACCGGCCTTCATCAGATCGCCGGGCTGCTCTTCGCCGCGTTCGCCGGCGCCGTCTGGAGCCTCGTCCCGGCGTTCCTCAAGCTCACACGCGGTGTTCACGAGGTCATCTCGACAATCATGTTCAACTGGATCGCGCGCTGGTTGGCCCTGTACCTCGCGATCTACGTCATCGTCGACCCGATGCGGCCGGAGAAGACGCTCTCCATTCCGATGTCGGCGCGGTTCCCGGTGCTCGTCCGCGGGACGGACCTTTCCTACACGATCTTCGTGGCGATCGCCTTTGCCCTGGTGATCTACTTCATTCTGTGGCACACCGCCATCGGGTATGAGGTCCGCGCCGCGGGCCTCAACCCGACCGCCGCGCGATACGGAGGGATCCGAAACAAGCGAACGATGTTTCTCAGCTTCGTCCTCGGGGGGGTCGCCGCCGGGCTCGCCGGTGCGACGATCGTCATGGGCCTCCCTCCGACCTACGCGATCTACGGCGGAGGCGGGCTTCCGCAGCTGATGAACCTGGGATTCGACGGCATGGCGGTGGCGATGGTCGGTCGGAACCACCCAATCGGGATCCTTGCGGCGGCGGTGTTCTTCGGCGGTTTGAACGCCGGCGGGCGCGTGATGCAGTTCTACGGGTCCAACCCGGTTCCGCTGGAGATGGTCCGCGTCGTCATGGGAGCGATCGTGTTGGTCATGTCGATCCCCGAGCTGATCCGGCTCTTCCCCATGATCAAGAAGCAGGGCGGCCGGCTGATCGAGCGGCTTCGCAGGATCACGCGGCGCACGGAGAGGGGGGAATCCGCATGAGTTTCCAAGACATCCTGAGCCTGCTGCGCATCTCGTTGCACGCGATGGTCCCGCTCGCACTGACCGCCGTGGGGGAGATCGTCGGCGAGACGGCCGGGCTGTTCAACATCGGTCTCGAGGGGATTCTCCTCCTCAGTGCGTTCGGCGGGGCGCTGGCCGCCGAGTTCGGCGGGCCGGTGGTCGGCCTCCTGGTCGGCATGGGAGTCGGCGGCCTCGTGTCGCTCGTGTTCGCGGTGATCAACACGTACTGGAAGGGAACCCAGATGGTCACCGGGATCGGGATCAACCTGTTCGCGATGGGGTTCGTCGCGTTCGGCCTGATTCAGCTCGGTGCACCGGGCTTCCACGACGTCCCCAAGGCGGTCGAGCTGACGAAGCTCCGGACGCCGATGGGGCTGATGAGCCCGATGATCCTCATCGCGCTCATCCTACCGTTCGTGATCTATTGGTTCCTCAAACGGACCCGTGCAGGGCTGATGCTGAAGGCGGCCGGGGAGATGCCCGAGGCCGCCGACGTGGCCGGCATCAATATCAACGCGATCCGGATCCTGGCCGCGGTTTCCGGAGGCATCCTGGCCGGACTCGGCGGAGCGTACATGAGCGTCGCGTGGCTCGGCGTCGTCACCAAGCAACTCTCCGCCGGACGCGGGTTCATCGCGCTGGCGTGCGTCGTGTTCAGCGGCCTGAACCCGCTGCTCGCCCTGCTCGGAGCGTTCATCTTCGGCTTCTTCCAAGCGCTCGCCGAGTGGGTGAAGACCCTACCGTCCAAGCCGATCCCCGGCGAGTTCGTCTCGATGCTCCCGTACATCATCACCCTGTTGGTCGTCTCCGGGGCGATCGGCCGCGTCCGATTCCCCAAGGCACTCGGCGAACCGTACAAGCGCGAATGAGTCGATCCCGGTTGACGGGTCGACCCTCAGGGTCTACGATACTGTGTTGAGGATTACGTCGGAGGCGCCCGGTCGAGACGGCTCGACCGCGCGATCCCGGAGGTCAGCGTCGCACAGGAGGTGCACCATGCGTAGGTTGTTGGTCCTGACGTTGACGGTCCTAGTGACCGTCGGCGTCATCGGTCTTGCTCAGGATTTGGGGACGCGCGATAACCCGATCACACTTCTTCTGGTCCCGTCAACAGAGGCGGCCGTGGTTCAAGAAGCGGGTGACGCCATCGCTGACGCGCTCTATGATCTGACGGGGCTCTATATTGAGGCCGTCATGACGGCCGACTATCGAGCCTTCATCGAGGCCTTCCGTACGGCGGAAGGCGACATTGTCGGCATTCCCACGACGTCGCAGTACATCGAGATCTATGCGGAGACGGACGGGAACATCGAAGTTGCACTCGCTTCGGTCCGCCGCGGCTACACGTACTACTTCTCGAGCGTGTATGCCCGCCGAGACAGCGGGATTGAGTCCCTGGCCGATCTGAACGGAAAAACCTGGATCTACAACGATCCATTCTCAACCTCGGGCTATCTGACCCCGAAGGTGATCTTCGATCAGAGCGGCGTTACGGTGGGCGGTACGGTGGAGACCGGCGGTCACACCAATTCGATGATCGCCCTTCTCGAGGGCCAGGGCGACTTCTGCACCGGCTACGGCTCCCCGACGGACGCTCCGCAGGCGCTGAAGGATCTGGGCTATCGCTGGGAGTGGGGCGACGATCCGGAACTCATGTTCTGGGATCGGTACAACGACACGTTCATCCGGGAGGAGATCCGTTGGGAGTGCGTCGACCTGCGTCTTGCGGTCGCCGAGGACTACCCGAACGTCTATGAGGATATCGGTGTCGTTGCGGTCGCGGGCCCGTTGGCCAACGACTGCATCGCGTTTGCGGGCGGCTTCCCGGAGGATCTGAAGGACCAGCTGGTTCAGGCCTTGCAGGATCATATCCACTCCCCCGAGGGACTCGCCATTTGGAATGATCCGAGCTTCTACGAATGGTCCGACATGGCGCCGATCACGGATGAGTTCTACGACGTGAACCGCGCGCTCCTCGGATACGAGATCCCGGATCGCGACTAATCCACAAGTCACGACACAAGAGGCGGGGGGGACCTCCTCCCCGCCTCTTTCGAATGCCATGACGACCCCTCAACTGAGAGTCGAAAGCGTCACGAAAGTCTATGAACGCGGCGAGGTGCTCGCCCTCAGGGACGTGAGTTTCCACGTTGAGAAGGGCGAGTTCCTGATTCTGATCGGCCTCTCGGGCTCCGGGAAGTCGACGCTCCTTCGCTGCATCAACCGGCTCATCGAGCCGACCGCGGGGAGGATCTATCTCGACGGAGCGGACGTGACCGCCGCCAAGGGAGCGGAGCTGCGGAGGATTCGCCGGAAGATCGGCATGATCTTTCAGCAGTTCAATCTCGTCAAGCGGTCGTCCGTCCTGACGAACGTTCTCGCCGGTCGATTGGGCTACACCGCGCGCTGGCGAACGCTGACGGGGCGCTTCTCCAAGGAGGACCTCGAACGGGCGCGACAGAGCCTCGATCGTGTGGGGCTCTCGGAGAAGATCTACTCCCGCGCCGACCAGCTGTCCGGGGGACAGCAGCAACGCGTCGGCATTGCCCGCGCGCTCATGCAGGAGCCGGAGCTCCTGTTTGCCGATGAGCCCGTCTCGGCCCTGGACCCTGCGACGTCGAATTCCGTGCTGCAGTACCTGGAGCAGATGAACCAAGATGAGGGAGTCACTGTGATCTGCGCGCTGCACTTCCTGTCGCTCGCGCGACGATACGGAACACGGATCATCGCGCTCAAGGACGGAGAGATCGTCTTCGAGGGCTTGCCGGAAGAGATCGACGCGGCTCGCTTCAAGGAGATCTACGGCGAGGACGCCGAAGAAGTCGAGATTCAATGACATGCTGCAAAGGCGAAGGTTCCCGAAGACTCGCTTTCTGGCCATCGGGATCGACTGGGTCGCCCTCCTCTATCTTTCCCTCTGCGTTTACACGCTGATCAATCACTGGTATCCGCAGTTCGTGGAGGTCCGCCCGTCGTACCAGGTGCCGTTCCCGTTGTACGCGTGGATCGTCACCCTCGGGACAACGTTGATCCTCGCCATCCTCTGGGAGAACGTGGGGATCTCCCTGGGATTCCGAGCTCTCGGCGCACGCGTGGTGACGCCCGAAGGCCGTGTCGCGCCGATCCGCCGGCTCCTCTCGCGGGCTGCGGTGGACCTTCTCATCATCCCGTCGACGTTCTGCGCTTTCGCCCTCGCGGTAGCTCCGCTCGCGGGGGTGTGGCTGCTGTTTCGCGGAATCGCCCATGGAACAGGTGTCTCCTTCATTCCGGGCGTCACGATCTGGGGCATCGGACCATGGTACGTCACGCTCGGGTACGCGATCATGGGTCTACTTGCCGTCGTCGCTGCAGCGGGATTGACCTGGAGCCTGCTGTACGGGGCCCTGCGCATCTTCTGGCTGAGACGGACGGGCGAACGCGGCTTCGCCGACCAGATCGCTGGAACCGCGATGGCGAGTTCCCTCGATGTGGACGCCGAGCTGAGGGCACGCCCGCGCTGGTACCGGACGGCTTCGGGGCTGTTCGTCCTCCTGCTCATCGGGTTCACGCTCTACGTCGGCTGGATCATCACGGAGATCGACCTGCCGAAGCTGTTCAGTCGGATCGGCGTGACCGACTACTTGTGGCGCGGCCTCGCGCGCCCCGACTTCACGCACCTGTTTGCTCAGGAGCCCATCCTCACGGAGACGATCGGCGGAGCACTGATCGAGACCCTGTTCATGGCGCTCATGGCCACGGTCGTGGGCGCGCTTTTCGCCTTCCCTTTGAGCTTCCTCGGCGCGCGCAATCTCATGAACAGAGGCCCGACCAGTTACCTCATCTACACCGCAATGCGCGGTATCTTCAACGTCGCCCGCTCCATCGAGACGATCATCTGGGCAACCATTATCGCCGTGGTCGTCGGCTGGGGGAGCCCGTTCGCCGGGGTCCTCGCCCTCGCGGCACACACCATCGCCGCACTGGGGAAGCTGTTCTCCGAGCAGGTCGAATCGATCGACCCAGGGCCCCTCGAGGCCATGCGGGCGACGGGTGCTCGTGAGTGGCAGGTCGTCCTCTACGGGGTCATTCCACAGATCATCCCTTCATACCTCGCGTTCACCATGTACCGATGGGACATCAACGTCCGGATGTCGACCGTGATCGGACTCGTCGGGGGCGGAGGAATCGGCCGAATGCTGTTCTACTACAAGAACGACGGACGATGGTCGGAGCTCTCGGCCGTCATCATCCTCATGGTGGCCGTCGTCTGGCTGATGGACTACACGAGCGGCCGCGTCCGAGAGAGGATCACCTGACATGGCGCATGACGGCGTGAACGATCTGCTCAGACCGAAAGCCCCGTGGCTCCGCGCCGTGTCGAGCATGCGGAAGTCGGTGCTTGTGTTCCTGATGGACTATCTCGTGCTGGCCTACCTCGTCACGATTACATGGTTCGTGCTGTCGCGTTTGGCGGGCGTGCCCGGCTTCATCACCGTTTTCGGAGCGCCGACGGCGCTCCCTCCGTGGGGCGTAGCGCTCATTCTTCTCGAGGCTTGCCTCGCGTGGGAGTCGTTCGGGAGGTCCCTAGGCATGCGCCTTCTCGGAGTCGAGCGGCTCGGCACCGACCAAAGGCTCACCCGCCGCTTCCTCCATCTCGTGGTGCGACATCTCGCCCTGCTTTCCGTCATCGGAGCGTTTGCCCCGCTGTGGAGCCGAGGCGCGGTGTCATGGGCCACGCGCGCGAGCGGCCTACGGTTCGGGGATCCTCCTCCACAGACCTCCAAGCGCGTTGCCTGGTACCGAACGTCTTGGGGTTGGTGTCTCGCGCTGATCATCGTGGTCACACTGTCCAGCGGCGTGTTCCTGACGGAAGTCAGTTTCGATCGGTTCAACTGGAATGCCGCAACCAAGATGATCCGGCGGCTGTTCAGGCCGGACTGGACAGGGGAATTGGTCTCAGGAATCGAGCTTCTGCTCGAGACCATCTTCATGGCGCTGATGGCCACGCTGTTCGCCATCCCCATCGCGTTCTCCCTCAGCTTCCTTGCGGCGCGAAACCTCGCGACGGGCCCGTGGCGGCGCGGGATCTACACGATCTTGCGCGTCGTTCTCAGCATCATGCGATCGATCGAGCCGATCGTGTGGGCGATCATCTTCATCATCATCGTGACGCCCAGACGCGCGCCGTTCGCAGGCGTGCTGGCGCTGTGGATCCACTCGATCTCGGATCTGACGAAGCTGTACTCCGAGCGGCTCGAGTCCATTGACCAAGGCCCGGTCGAGGCGATCACGGCGACCGGCGCGTCGCGGCTTCAGGTCATCCTCTACGGGATCGTCCCCCAGATCCTGAACCCGTATCTCTCCTTCACCCTCTACCGGTGGGACATCAACGTCCGCATGGCCACGGTCATCGGGGTCGTTGGGGGCGGAGGAATCGGCCAGATGCTGTACCAGTACATCCGCCTGCACTACTGGGAGAGAGCCGCTGTCCTCATCGTCCTCGTGATCCTTACGGTCTGGGTGATGGACTACACGTCCAGCAAGCTCAGACAGCGTTTCGAGGAAGGAGGCGGAGGGCGGGCGACCGATCTGACGGAACTACCCCAAGCAGGCGAGACGGAGTAGATCCTATCTTGCTCCACGCCGGATCGAGCAGCCGAGCCCCTATCGGCCGGTCAGTCCCTCCAAGTACTCCTGGATGTCCTTGAGACCGAATGTCGTCTTGAGCGCAACGTTGTCCTCGAGCCACGCATCCTTGATCGTGTCGTCCCGCCGGATCTCGATGTCCCGGATCCCGAATGCGTCGACCATCTTCTGTGCCTCTTCCTCGATCTGTCGATCCTTCACGCGGAAGAGAAACCTCGGGAAGCTCGGCATGGGTGCACCTCCAGTCGCACAGTATACTCGGCCGACGCCAACGCCCCTACCGACTTGCCAATCGACTGGGTAACGTTGGGCCATGCGTGAACCCGGAACCCCACTCATCGAGGTCGTCCTCGCTTCCAACGCGCACCGACCCGACCTCGAGCGGCTGCTCGCTCGAATCGAGGCGGAAGACCACCCGGAGAATCCGGAGGCCGCCGCGCGGGCGCCGCAGGAGCTCGCCGACAGCCTGGCTCGATACGACGCCCTCTCGTCCGACGCGACGTGGTTCCTGATGGCCTACCACACCGGGAATCCAGCCGGACTTGCCGTGCTGTCCCGCGTCCCGAAGCTCGACCGCCGGGTCGGCTTTCTCTACCTCGACGAATTGCACGTTCTAGCCGAGTACCGCCGCCGGGGAATCGGACACGCCCTGATGGACGCTGCGATCGAACTCGCCCGTGCGCAAGGACTCCACGGGATCCGCCTCTTGACCCGCCCGGACAACCGCGCCGCGAGGTCGTTCTACGAAGCCATCGGCGGCCGCCGGAGCGAGACGCTCCTGTACCAGTTTTCGGTTGAACGCGGCGAACCCGCGTCCTAGAATGGGTTTGCATGAATACGGTGGATCTGATCGCGAAGAAGCGGGACGGTGAAGCGCTCTCTCGAGCGGAGATCGAACACTGGATTGCCGGGACGATCGATCGGACGATCCCCGAGTACCAGACCTCCGCGCTCCTCATGGCGATCCGCCTATGCGGGATGACCGACGAGGAGACAGCGGCGCTCACGGATGTCATGGCTCGCTCCGGTTCGATGTTCACGCCGGACGATCTCGGGGGGTTCACCGTCGACAAGCACTCGACCGGCGGGGTCGGCGACACCACGACCCTCGTGTTGATCCCGCTCCTCGCCGCGGCCGGCTTGACGATCGGAAAGCTCTCCGGTCGCGCCCTCGGGCACACCGGCGGGACGATCGATAAGCTCGAGTCGATCCCCGGATTCCGCACCGACCTGTCGCGACAGCGGTTCCTCGAACTCGTCCGGCGAACCCACCTCGCGCTCGCCGACCATACCGAGGACATGGTCCCCGCCGATCGGATCCTCTATGAGCTCCGCGACGTCACCGCAACCGTCGACTCGCTTCCCCTGATCGTCGCGTCGATCATGTCGAAGAAGATCGCCGGCGGCGCCCAAGGGATCGTGATCGACGTCAAGACCGGGGCCGGTGCGATCCTGCCCGGCCTGGAGGACTCGCGGCGGCTCGCAACGTCGCTCGTCGCGATCGGTAGCAAGCTCGGACGGAAGATGGCCGCCCTCATCACGGACATGTCCCAGCCGCTCGGCCGGATGGTCGGAAACGCGCTGGAAGTTCGGGAAGCGATCGACACGCTGCGGGGGAAGGGTCCCGAGGACCTTTCCCGTCTCTGCTGCGAACTCGGGGCCGAGCTCCTCATCTTCGCCGGCGGGGCCGCGACGCGGGTCGAGGCCATCGACCGGCTCGAGCAGCACCTCCGCGACGGCTCCGCCCTCGCCAAGCTCGGTGAGCTGATCGCCAATCAAGACGGTAACGCCGCCGTCCTCGACGATCCTTCGTTGCTGCCTCGTGCGGCCCGCCGAGTGGAAGCCCGCGCCCCCCATGCCGGGGCCGTTCGCTCCCTCGACGCGCTCGCGATCGGTCGCGCCGCCAACCTCCTCGGCGCCGGCCGGCGCACCAAGGAGGACTCGATCGATCCAGCGGTCGGGGTCGAGCTCGTCTGCAAGGTCGGCGATCGAGTCAACCGCGACGATCCCCTCGCGATCCTTCACGTCAACAGCGCATCCCCGCTGGATGCGGCCCATCGGATGGTGGAGTCGGCGTACGCGATCGATCCCGAGGGCGGCGATGTCGTGCCCCCGGCGCTCGTCCTCGAGCGCATCACAGGCGACGGTTGACGGCGGGCGCGGATCCTCGCCGAGAGCGAACCGCCATCGCTAAAGCGAGAAGCCGTCGGGGAGGAGTTCCCGAACCGTCGTCCGGACGTACTCGCCGTTCAGATTGGCCATGAGGACGATCATGTCGGGCGCGTGCTCATGCATGACCTGTCGACAGACACCGCACGGGCGGCAGTGATCGCCCTCGCAAGCCACCGCCAGCTTCAGGAACCTACGTTTCCCCTCCGAAATCGCCTTGAACAGGGCCACGCGCTCGGCGCAGATCGAAGGACTGAATGCCGCGTTCTCGATGTTCGCCCCAGTGACGAGGGTGCCGTCGCCGCAGAGCAGCGCCGCGCCGACGGCGAACTTCGAGTACGGGGAGTAGGAGAGCTCCCGCGCCTCGATGGCTCTGCGCACCAATTCACGATCGTCCATCAGAAGCGGATCACCAATCCCACCACGGCGGCCAGCGCCCCCGAGCGAAGGTCCCACCAGCTCTCCCGCGCGCTCAGTGGGAGTACGAACCGGATGTCCCCGTAGACCCGCAGGAACGGCGGGCCCATCTCCAGCCCGACCACCCCGTGGACGGCAAACGTCGACCAGCTGAGCTCGTCGAGGTGAAGGGCGGTCAAGACGTCATCGACCGTGCTCTCGAATTCGGCCGGGACATCGAGGTCGATCAACGGCTCGATTCTCCCCCCGATCAGATCGACGCCGCCTCCGAGCGTCAGCGCCAAGACGAGGGCATCGAACCGCTTGACCACGTCGGTCGACAGCATCCACGTGGAGAACGCCACGTCGATCGTCGCCGCCCCGGCGAACTCGCCTGCGTCAAACGCCTCATCAAACAGCGGCTCCGGGATCTCCACCCCCGTAAGGCGTGCGACGCCTCGCGCCACCCGCTCGTTCAACAGGCCCCCGGTGAAGCGGACGCCGTCGAGAACGACAAGCGGGAGGGAGATCTCGATCGTCCCGCCGAGCAGCGGCACCGGTACCACCGGCGGAGCCGTGGCGGCGAAGTCGTCGATCTGGTCGAGCGCCTCGTCCACCCGCTCCCGCATCTCGTCGATGTCGCCCTGCGGGACGCCGGAGTCAATCAGGGCTTCCTCAATCTCGGCGTACGCCGCATTCAAGGCGATGGGAACTCGAACAAACGCCCCGGAAAGGTCGAGCGCGTAGATCGGCACCCCGAACGTCATCCCCCCTGCGGCGGCGGTTCCCGAGCAGAGCAGGATTCCACAGGTCACGGTGAACGCGACGTGGAGGGAGCGCAGATTCATCGCCGATCCCAGCCCTCCCATTCCTTCCTCTTGAGTTCGGCCCGCTTGATCTTCCCGCTGGTCGTCTTCGGCAGCTCGGTCACGTATTCGATCGCTCGCGGGTATTTGTACGGAGCGGTGACGCTCTTGACGTGATCCTGCAGTTCCTTCGTCAGCTCCTCGGATGGCTCGCGGCCGGCCGCGAGAATGACAAACGCTTTCACGATTTCCCCCCGCTCCCGGTGCGGCGCCGCCACGGCCGCCGCCTCGACGACGGCGGGGTGGCTGACGAGGGCGTCCTCGACCTCGAACGGGCCGATCCGGTACCCCGACGTCAGGATCACGTCGTCGGCCCGTCCTTCGAAGAACAGGTAGCCGTCCTCGTCCATCCGCGCGAGGTCGCCGGTCCGGTACCACCCGCCGGCGAAGACCTCCTCGTCCAATCCGGACTCCTGCCAGTACCCGTCGAAGATCGCCGGGCTTTCCGGCTTCAGGGCGATCTCGCCGATCTCCCCCTGAGGGACGGGATTTCCCCCCTGGTCGATCAGTACCACCCCCGGACCGGGGGTCGGCATCCCCATCGCGCCCGGCTTGACCGGCATCCCAGGCAGATTGCAGACCAGGCAGATGCTCTCGGTTTGGCCGTAGCCGTCGCGGATCGTCACACCGAACGCTCGCTTGAACGCCTCGATCGGCTCGATGTTCAGCGGCTCCCCGGCCGACAGCGCGTCCTTGAGCACCAGCTTGTGCTTCGCCATGTCCAGATGCTGCGCGAACAGGCGGTACTCGGTCGGCGTAGCGCACAGCTTGGTGATGCGGTGCTTCTCCATCAGCTCGAGGTACTTGTCGGCGTCGTACCGCCCGTTGTACATGAACTGCGTCGCCCCCGTCGTCAGGGAGACGCCGATCGGACTCCAGTACCACTTCGCCCACCCCGGCGCCGTAGTCGCCCAGATGACGTCGTCCGCGTAAGCGTCGTACCAGTACCGCGCAGTGACTCGATTGTGACAGTACATCCAGCGGTGCTTGTGAACCACCGGCTTCGGGCTCCCGGTTGTCCCGGACGTGAAGTTGATCGTCATCGGATCGTCCGCCGTAATCGGGACCTTCTCCCCGCCCGGATCGGCGTCTGCGATGAGCTCCTCGAACCGGGTCCATCCGTCGCGCGCCGCATCGGAACCGATTACGATGAACGTGGACAACGGGCAACGACCGCGGGCCGCATCGACGGTGTCCGCTGTCGACACGTCCGCGACGATCACCGTGGCTCCGCTGACCTCAGACCGATAGGCGATCTCCTTGCTCTTCAGCATCTCGGAGCAGGGGACTGCCACGCCGCCCGCGACGAACGTCCCGAGCTGCGCCATGTGGGCCTCGGGAAGGCGTGGCAGAACGTGAAGGATCGGATCCCCTTTCTGCACGCCGAGCTGGATCAGGGCGCTTCCGAACCGGTGAACTCCCTCGACCAGCTCCGCGTAGCTCACGCGACGTTCGTTGCCCGCCGCCTCCTCCCAGATCACTGCGACCTTCTCCGGATCGCGCCTCGCATGCCCCTCGACGACATCGACGATGTTGTACTCGGCCGGGATCTCCCACCGGAACGTCTCGACCTCTTTTCGATACAGCGCCTTGTCGTATCGCATCTGCGTCGACCACCCCGAAGCGGTAGTTTGGATCAAACCCTGTGCTTCCTATAGCATATCGCCAATCCCAACGCCAATCGAGGTGTCCGATGAGAGCCTCCGTCGTCCTCACGCCACCCATGTCCAAGCGGTTGATCGCCAAGGGGATCGCGGCGCGGCCCGAGGTTCAACAGGCGCTCCGACGCGGGCGGATCGTGGTGACCCTTGGGACGACAAACGCGTACGTCGCCGAGGAGCTCGCCGGCACGCCGGTCGATCGAACCGCGTACGCCGCCGGGTTCATCGACGATCGGTGGAATATCAACGCGCGCCTTGGGGAAGCGGGAGAACTCGTCCTCGATCGCGGACGACCGGTCGAGAGCCGACCGGAGGAGACCGTCGCGGCGCTGTCGGCCGGCGACGTGGTGATCAAGGGGGGCAACGCCCTCGATCCGGAAGGCGTGGTCGGGGTGTTGATGGGTTCGCCGGACGGCGGCACCGTCGGTCGCTACGCCGCGAGATGCCTCGCACGCGGGGTCGAGCTCGTGATTCCGATCAGCCTGTCCAAGTCGATCCATACCTCGGTCGCCGAGCTGTCCCGAGAAATGGGAAACGATCGGACGGAGCTTCGGATGGGGCTTTCCTGTGGCATGTTTCCCCTGTACGGACAGGTGGTGAGCGAGATCGAGGCACTGGAGACGCTGTATCCCGTCCGAGCGCGCCACGTCGCTTCCGGCGGTGTGGGAACCGGAGCGGGAGCCGTATCGCTTCTCATCGAAGGGGAAGAGACAGCGGTCCGTGAGGCGTTCACGCTGGTCGAGTCGCTCAAGGACGAAGAGGACATCACGCTCTCCGGACAGGCATGATCGACGCATACCGAACGCTCGCCGAACCTGCAAAGGGTCGAATCCAACGCAAACGGTCGCGCTTCCTGTCGGTCGTAATGCCGGTCGGTTCGCCGGAGGAGGTCGACGCGAGGAGGACGGAGATTCGCCGCGCGTACCACGATGCGACGCACCATTGCTCGGCGTACCGCCTCGCCGCGACACCGGATCCGATCGTCGCATCCGACGACGCGGGCGAGCCGCACGGATCGGCCGGCCCGCCGATCCTCCGCCGCCTGGAGGAGGCTGACGTGCTGAACGTTCTCGCCGTCGTCGTCCGCTACTTCGGCGGGACGAAGCTCGGGATCGGCGGCTTGATCCGTGCGTACGCCGACGCGACCGAGGCTGCACTCGCGTCCGCCCGGATCGTCGTCCGGCGAGTGATGACCGAGCTGTTGATCCGCTTCCCCCCCGACGTAAACTCAGGAGTCATGGCGACGATCCATCAGTGCGGAGCCGACGTTCGAGACGTCCGATTCGACGAGTCGGCCGAGGTACGCATCGCGATTTCGCCCAGCACGATTCCGAGCTTCCGCGCGAAGCTGCGCGAGGCCACGGGCGACCGCGCGTCGGCGGAGGTCCTCGGATGATTGATGCCATTCGCGGTGAGATCGCCCACGTCGGGACCGATCACGTGGTGATCGACACGGGAAGCGTCTCCTACCGCGTCGATTGCCCGACTGAGACGCTCCGTCAGTGCCACGATCGTCAGATCGACCAGGTATTCGTCCATCTTATCGTTCGCGAGGACTCGATTCAGCTGTACGGGTTCGCCTCCCCGGAAGAGCGGGAGCTGTTTCGGAAGCTTCTCGGGGTCGGGCAGGTCGGGCCACGGCTCGCCCTGCAGATCCTCTCCGCCCTCCCGCGACGAGCGCTCATTGAGGCCATCGCCCACAACGACGTCGCCCGATTGACCGCGGTCAAGGGGATCGGTACGAAGACAGCCCAGAGGATCCTGATCGATCTTCGCGACAAGATCGGGTCGATCGATCCAGGACCCGCCGACGTCTTTCTCACCGACAGCGAAGAGACGGCCCTTCGAGCGCTGACGTCGAAGGCGCTCGGCTTCTCCGCGCGCGAGGCCCGGCACGCGATCGAGCAATTCCGCGGAGAGGAGATCTCCACCGAGGAGCTCATCCGGCGCGCCCTCGCCATCCTCGGACAAGGGAGATGAGGTTCCTCGGCATCGACTACGGCCGTCGGCGCATCGGGCTGGCGCTCAGTGACGAGGAGGGTGTGCTTGCAAGCCCTCTACCTCCTCATGTTCGCACGCGGTCGGAGGCCGATGTCCTGAACGACCTGGCGTCCCTGATGAAGAGGCACGGAGTCGGGACGGTCATCGTCGGGTGGCCGCTCAACATGGACGGTTCACGAGGCAAGATGGCCCGCGAAGCGGAGGCCTTCGCCCACCGCCTGCAGAAGAGGACAAGCACTCCCGCTGAGCTGTTCGACGAGCGCCTCACCACGCGCGAGGCGGAACGCGCCCTCCTAGAGGCGGACCTGTCCAGGCGAAAACGGAAGCTCCTCCGGGACAGCCTGTCGGCCGTACTCATCCTGCAGGGCTATCTGGACCGACGAGACGCCTCCGATCTCGAGTGAGGGGCCTACCCCTTCTTCTCCTCCCGCCTGAGGAACTCGAGAATCGCCTCGACCACCAAGTAGTTCACCGAGCGGTCCTTGGCCTCAGCCAACTTGAGCAACCGTTCCACCGGCCGTTGGTCGATCTTGCCCTTCGGCACGTAGATTGAGATCTTGTCCAGAAGCTGCTTCGGCAAGAGATCCCCCTTTTCGATGGCGTTGTAAATTGTATTGTAGCAGCCTTAGTTAGAGAGGGCAAGGGCCGGTCGACGGCGCTTACGTCCGATCCTTGGCCGGTTGCTCCAGGTACGCCTCGACGAATTCGGCCAGGTCTCCGTCGAGCACCGCATCGACGTTGCCCGTTTCGTGGGACGTGCGGTGGTCCTTGACCAACTGATACGGGTGAAGGACGTACGAGCGGATCTGACTTCCCCACTCGATCTCCTTGAGCTCTCCCTGCAGCTCCTCGAGCTTCTCCGCCTGTTGCTGACGCAGCAGCTCGTTCAGCCGGGCGCGGAGAACCCCCATCGCGTTCTCCTTGTTCTGATGCTGACTACGCTCGTTCTGGCACGAGACGACGATCCCCGTCGGAAGGTGGGTGATCCGGACGGCCGAATCGGTCACGTTGACGTGCTGCCCGCCGGCCCCGGACGAGCGATAGGTGTCGATGCGGAGATCCTTCGGGTCGATCTCGAGGACGGCCTCCTCCACTTCCGGGATCACCGATACGGCGGCAAACGATGTATGCCGACGGTGGGCGGAGTCGAACGGAGAGAGACGCACCAAGCGGTGAACCCCCTTCTCCCCGCGCAGATGTCCGTACGCATGCCGACCCTTGACCTCCAGCGTCGCACTTCGAATCCCCGCCGCCTCGGCCGGGCTCGCCTCCAACAGCCGGGCCTTGAACCCCATGCGCTCGCAGAATCGCCCGTACATCCTCAGGAGCATCTCCGCCCAGTCATGCGAGTCGGTTCCCCCGGCTCCCGCGTTGATCGAGAGATAGCAGTCCCCGGCGTCGTACTCCCCGGAGAACGCCATTTCGATCCGCAGCTGCTGCACCCGAGCTTCGAGCTCGGCGAGCCGCCCGTCGAGATCCTCGAGCTCCGCTTCGTCCTCCGCCTCGAGCGCCATTCGGTGGAGGAGCTCGATTTCCTCCAATTCGGTACGTACGTCCGTATACCCGGTCAACTTCGACCGCGCACGCTCTACCTGCTGGGACACGCGCCTCGCGCGGTCGCGATCGTCCCAGAACCCGGGACTCGCCATCTCCGCGTCGAGACGATCGATTTCTTCCTGCAATGCCGCCGGGTCAAAGGGAATCACCGATCCGCTCCACCAGCTCCTGCAATCTCGCGATTCTCTCCTCGTGCATCTCGGTCCCTCCGCGCTTCGATTCGGCCGTTTATAGGCGAAGCGAGGGCCGCCCTCAACCACGTGCCGCCCTTGTTGACAGGAGGAACGGCCCGCACTAGGATGCGGACCCGGGGAGGCGGCGGAATGCGGGAATCGATTCTCATTGTGGGCGGCGGAATCGCCGGCCTCTCCGCCGGTTGTTACGCTCGAATGAACGGCTACCGAAGCCGCATCCTCGAGATGCATTCGGCCCCCGGCGGCTTGTGCACGGCGTGGCAGCGGGACGGGTACACGATCGACGGGTGCATCCATTGGCTGGTCGGTTCGTCGCCGGAGAGCCGCTTCTACCGGTTGTGGGAGGAGATCGGGGCGATCCCGAGCCGGCCGATTCATCACCCCGACGTGTTCATCCGCGTCGAAGGCGAGTCGGGACAAGCGCTCAGCGTCTATACCGACATCGACCGGCTGGCCTCTCACCTGTTCGAGATCGCGCCGGAGGACCGCGACGCTCTGCGGGAATGGATCCGCGGACTCCGCCGACTCGCCCGCCTGGATCTCCCGATTGAGCGAGCTCCGGAGCTGGTCGGCCCCCTCGGGAAGCTCGTCGCGGGCGCAAGGTTCCTGCCGCATCTCGGGGTCTTCCGACGATGGTCCGCCACGACCGTGCGGCAGTTCGCCGAGGACCTCGACAATCCGTTCCTCCGCGAGGCGTTCCCGATCACCTGCGACCTTCCCGACTTCCCGATGATCGCGATGATGATGACCCTCGCATGGATGCACAATGGCACCGCCGGGTACCCAATCGGTGGCTCCCTGCCGTTCGCCCAATCGATCGAGAAGCGGTACCTCGAACTCGGCGGCAGGATCGACTACGGCGCGCGCGTCGAGGAGATCCTTGTCGAGGAAAACCGCGCCGTCGGCGTCCGACTCACCGACGGATCGGAGCATCGGGCCGATCTGGTGATCTCGGCCGCCGACGGACACGCAACGATCTTCGATCTACTTGGAGGCCGCTACTGCGACGACACGATCCGCGGGTATTATGACCACCTGCCGATCTTCCCTCCCCTTCTGCTGGTCGGCATCGGGGTGGGGCGCACCCTCGAGCGGTTTCCGGATGCGGTCTCGGGGATCAGCTTCCCCCTCGACGACCCGATCACCGTTGACGGTCGGAAGCTGGCGCGGCTCTCCGTACAGGCGAACTCGTTCGACCCATCGCTCTCTCCCCCGGGGAAGACGGTGCTCAAGGTGATGATCCCTTCAGCGTTCGAACGATGGCGAAAGCTCACCGAGAAACCCGACACATACCGGGCCGAGAAGGAGGCCGTCGCCGCCGAGGTCCTCCGCGGGCTCGACCAGCGGTTCCCCCGGCTGTCGAAGGACGTCGAGATGGTCGACGTCGCAACGCCGATGACGTGGCATCGCTACACGGGCAACTGGCAGGGAAGCTTCGAAGGCTGGCTCCTCACGCCGCGAACCCTGACCCTGCAGATGCCCAAGACGCTTCCCGGCCTGTACGACTTCTACATGATCGGGCAGTGGGTCCAGCCGGGAGGCGGCCTCCCACCGGCCATGCTGTCGGCGCGTCACGTCCTGCAGCGGATCTGCAACGAGGACAACCGGCGATTCACGACGAGCGTCCCTGCCGCCGCATAGGGTGGAGGACGCGGCTCGGAACCCCCACACGAAGGAGAAGGAATGCGCGACGAGAAGATACGCGTCGAAGAGCTGACCATCGACGGCGAGCGGCTCGTTTCCACGGTGAAGGCGATCCTCCGGGAAGGAAACGTCCGGCGGATCGGGATCCGCAACCGGAAAGGTGAAACACTGTTCGAGATTCCTCTTACGTTCGGCGTCGTGGGTGCGTTGCTCCTTCCGACCCTCGCTGCGCTCGGGACCGTAGCGGCGCTGGTCACGGAATGCACGATCGTGGTCGAACGGATCGAGGAGTAGCCGGCCGCAGTCCGACACCGCCGATGGCATGGGGAACCGGACGATCGGCCGGTAGAATGGCGCCATCCTTTCGTACGGGGTGAGGCGGTGGACTTCTTTCGCACCGAGGATCTACCGGGAACCGAGATGCTTCCGGGGATCGAACGGAAGGCCGTTTGGCTTGACGGCGTCATGTTGACCGTCTTCGCGTTCGAGCCGCACGCGGCCGTCCCCGAGCACGCGCACACGAACGAGCAGATCACGCTCGTCACAAAGGGAGCCCTCAAGTTCACGCTCGGCGAGGAGTGTCGGATCCTGCGCGCAGGAGAGGGCGTCTGTATCCCACCGAACGTGGTACACAAGGCCGTCGTCCTCGACGAGCCGACCGAGGCGATCGACGCCTGGACCCCGCCGCGAGACGACTACAAGACGTGACTCGGTCGGGCATTTCGGGCGGAATCCGGTCGGCTACTCCTCGATTCGTCCTTCCGAATCGATCCGCGCCAGAACAGCGTCGAAGTCATCGTCAACCCGCGCAACGTACACCCATCCAGGCACGATAAACGTCCCGTCCGAGAGATCGAGGACCGAGAATCCTCCGTAGATGACCCGCGACCGCCGCGATACGGCGTTGCGAACCCAGGCCACCGTCCCCGTGTCCTCGACCTTCAACATCGGGAGGCCGGGGCCGAATCCGGCAACCAAGTACGATCCGTCGCTCGTGGCCGCGATGGAGACGCCGTAGTCGTCCTGGTACTGACTTCCTTCGCGCTGGCTCCAGATCACATCCCCCGTCTCAGCGTGGACCTTGGCAAGCCAGAAGTCGAGCGGTGCTTCAGCGGAGCTGATCGGCTCCGCGATCCCGGCGATGACGACGTTCCCGTCGGGCGCGAACACCGCGTCGTTGGCCCACTGCTTCACGTCCCCGCGATACAGAGTGCTGTGAAGCTCCTGCCCCCCTGGATCGAGTCGATACAGGCGGGAAGCCCGACGGTTCCCCGCGTATCCCGTCGGATACGACACGCCGGCGACGACCAGCAGGTCGCCGTTGGGCGCCTCGAGCGCCGCCACCCCCGTCTCGTTGTCCTCGTCGTTGCCCAGCGTCGTCTCCCAGACGGGCGCTCCGTCCTCGTCGATCTTCACGACATAGGCGTCGAAGCTCTCTCCGACCGAGTCGGTCTCTCCGATCAGGAGGAACCCTCCATCCGACAGCGCGATCAGATCCTTCGCCCATTCGATTCCCGTTCCGCCGTACGTTTCCGTCCACACCAACTCGCCGGATGCATCGATCTTCAGGACGTAGAGGTCGCGCCTTCCAGCCCCGTAGGAGTCGGTCTCCGCCAGCACGACGAACCCTCCACCGGAGGCCGGCTCCACGCGGAACGCCTGATCGGTGGCGTCCCCACCGTACCTCCTCTCCCAAATCGCCTCTCCATCCAACGTCAGCTTGGCGACGAGAACGTCCCCGCACGTCGTCTCGGTGAGCGGATGGCAGGTCGTCCCGACCGCGAGGAGGGTATCGTCGTCGGTTCGAACAACATCGAAGAACGCGCCGTACCTCGAACCGCCGAACGTCGTGATCCACGTCGGCACGTCGTCGACGCACTCCGCCGTGAGCCAGGCCGCAGCCATCGGGATCAGGAGGAGGAAGACCACTCCGTTCCGCTTCCGTGTCATCGATGGGCTCCTTTCGATCGTCGTGGCAGTGTGCCAGGGATCGGCACACCGAACCGCTCAAACGCCTCCATTCTACCCGCCGGCTCGCTGCGCTCACCCGCGATGGCTCGAAGGGAGATCCTGACGTTCCTAGATCCTCATGCCGATGGCGCGGAATCCCCCTCGTCACGCCAGTAGGCGCCACCGCCTCCACGACGATGGAGGTATCCGGATTCGAACAGCTCGCGCCGCAGCGTTGCGCAATCGGGGTGGTGCTGGCGCAGGATCCGATTCATTTCCGACTCCGGGTACCGGACGCCCGGCTCGAACCGCTGCAACAACCATCGGAGGATCACGTCCCGCTTCTTACGTTTCGCCGGGATCCGGAGGAGCCGCTCCCCGTCGAGGAAGGCATCGAGAACCTTGCGCTCCCAGTCCATCCATTCCCCCGTCATGAATCGATCGTACCCGAAGCGCCCCACACGATCCCCCGTGCGAGTCCTCGCCCCGCCGGATACGCTTGGAAGCATGTGGCGAGCCGGCCGCGGCGAAGGGAGGGACCATGCCGTCGCAGTTTCTGATCCGCATTCAGTCGCTCCGGGAGCGATTGCCTGTCGGGAGCACGCCCGAAGAGAATCGGCTCGTCGCCGAGCACTTCGATTCCCTTCGGCACCTCACCGATCAGGGCGTCGTCCTTCTGGCCGGCCGGACACTGAACGCCGACCCGACGGGTTTCGGAATCATCATCCTCGAGGCCGCGTCCGAGGCGCCCGCGCGGATCGTGATGGAGAACGATCCTGCCGTGCGAAGCGGCGTCTTCCGTGCCGAGCTGTTCCCGTTTCGCGTGGCGTTGACCGGCTTCACGCCCGCCTGAGCACCACGTCGGCTTTCACATCCCTCCCATCGCTCGTTCATACGGCGCACACACGGGAGGCCGATGATCTCGATGGCAAGTCAACGTACCTCCTTGCCAGTCTTCCGCCCAGAAAGAGAGGCCCCGCAAGGGGCCTCTTGTTCGCTCGATCCGGCCGCCGCGATTCCTAGAACCCGTCGACGTTGTCGATGTGGATCCGGATCTGATCGTAGCTTCGCCCGCCGGAGCCATCGTAGGCGGCCAGCGTAATCGTGACGGTTTCCCCACCGAGTCGGTCGCTCTGAGGGGCGTGGTAGACGGGCTCGAGGGTGTCCGATCCCTCCAGCCACCCCTTGCTGACTGACCAAGTGAAGCAGACCGAGACGCAGGCCGGATTGCTGATATGCCCGCGGATCGAGATCGCGCTCCCCTCGCTCACCGAAGCGCGATACTGTCGATCGATGCGCGGTCTGGGTCGGTCGCGCGGGTGCTCGGGCTGCGATCCGAACGGCCAGCTCGAGGTCCATCGCGCTTCACATCCGCTTACGGCGCAGGGGCACGGGAACGTCGCTTCGGCGCACCCGGTGGGCTCCGGGGCGTAGGTCATACACGGCGACGCGCACGGCTCCGAAGGTCGAGCGGGACAGACCGCCTCGGCGCCGACGTAGCGACACGGATCGATCGCGGTCGTGAATGCGCCACAGGTCTCGTACGTCTCGGTCGGGCAGCTTGCTGGATCTCGAACGGTGAGGATCAGCGAATCGCTCGCCCGGACCCCAGCAGCGGTCGTCACGGTCAGCGTCAAGGCGACCTGCTCCTCGCAACAGCACACCGAGGGCGCCGTGTACGTCGTCGTCGGGCTGTGGGCGTTCGCGAAGAAGCCCAACGCTTCTCCATCCGTCCATAGGTACGTCACCGCCGTCCCTCCCGGAGCCCGTCCTCGGCCTTGCAATGTCACGGTCTCCCGCTCCCTGACGGTTCGGTCGAGCCCGGCTTGAACGCTGAGAACCCCGTTCGTCGATGAAACCGTTTCCAGACCGATGGACGCAGACTTCGCCGGCTGGATCCCCTCGCCGTCGCTTCCCGCCTCCCGCGCCGGGCCGAGGAACAGAAGAAGGAGGAGGACCACGCCGACACCCAGAAGGATCATCGTCATCGAACTGCTGCTCATCGTTACGCACCTCCGCCGTGGGGGGCCCCGAGGAGCCCGCCACTCCTTCCTATACAGGCTATTGTACGTCAACTCGCCTCTCGACCGACCCGGCGGGGCCCCCGGGGCCGCCCGAAGGCCGATCCCACGCCGCTCCGGGTACGGTTCCAGCGATCGGACACCGGCCGTTGATCCGGCCGGGCTCGCTCATTACCCTCTTATGACAATGACCGGGAAGCTCTACCTCGTCGCCCTCCCGATCGGAAACCTGGAGGACATCACTCTCCGCGCCATTCGGACGCTCCGTTCGGTCGACGGGATCCTCGCCGAAGACACGCGGGTCACGCAACGGGTTCTCCGGCGATACCGGATCGAGACGCCGTTCTTCTCGAGCCTGTTCCAGGGAGGGGAGCGCCAACGGATCGGTTGGCTCGTGGAGCAACTGCAGTCGGGGAAGAGACTCGCGCTGGTCAGCGACGCCGGAACGCCGCTGATCAGCGATCCGGGCTATCCCCTGGCCCGCGCGGCCGTGGCCGCAGGGATCCCGGTCATACCCATCCCGGGGCCTTCGGCCGCCCTCGCCGCGCTCATCGCTTCGGGGATGCCGCCCGATCGATTCTGCTTCGAAGGCGCCGTCCCTCGGAAGGCCGGAGAGCGGCGTGTACTGCTCGAGCGGCTTCGTGCGGAGGACCGGACGACGGTGCTGTTCGAATCCCCGCACCGGCTGATCGCCACGCTGCGCGATCTGGCCGACGTCCTGCCCGATCGGCCTGTCGCTCTGCTACGGGAACTGACGAAGCAGCATGAGGAGGTCCTCCGCGGCCGTCCGAACGAGCTGCTCGACGCCCTCACCCATCGGGACCGGGTCCGCGGGGAGTGCGTCCTCGTCCTGTCCGGGGCGACGTCCGAGGCGGTGGAGCCGGACTCAGCGCGAATCTCGGAGGTGCTCGATCTGCTGCGGAAGGCGGGGCTGGATCGCAAGACGATCGTCCGATTGCTGGTGGTCGGATTCGGGCTGACTCGAAACGCGGCGTACGCCCTCGTGCATGGTCCGACCGCGACGTCCGACACCTAGGTGTGCTTGTCGGCGACTGCGGACGCAGCGTAGGCGTGCGGTTTGATCCGGACGGAAAGGCCGTTCCCGATGATCATCCCGACGACTTCGTCGATCAGTTCCTTGGTCCGGCCGTTCTCCCCGATGTCGACGTGGATCTCCAGATTGAACTGGAGG
>Ga0180433_10001705_pt1 | contig 36282 bp, 28 predicted proteins | sample SS_ome_8_FD_132980 | JGI IMG/M metagenome (GOLD analysis project Ga0180433, IMG submission 132980) | Hypersaline lake sediment archaeal communities from the Salton Sea, California, USA - SS_1_D_1 metaG | ecosystem: Environmental > Aquatic > Non-marine Saline and Alkaline > Hypersaline >... | reverse complement strand
CGACGCTGCCCGTTCGTATGGTGCTGCTGTTGGCGGCAGTGATCGCCGTGGGCGCCGGCACCATGTACACCGTTCAGTCACTGAGCCGGTCCGCCGCCGAGACAACCGAACAACTGGTCCATCAGCGGACGGTGCGAGAGGCGGCAAAATACCTACGCGACCAACACGATGAGGCAACCTTCAGCCAACGGTTTGATGGCCGTGTCAACGACGACAACCTTTCGATCTTCGTCAGAAACTTCGACGACAGCGACCACAATGTGCGGCGAGCAGCCGTATTGCTGATCGCTTACAGCACCGTCACCCAACTCGAACCCATCGTAAGCAAAGCACGCCCAGCAGGTGACAACGCCAACGCTCAGGAACAGAAAACCGCGATCCAAACCCTGGAAGCCATCGGACTTCAACGCATCCTTGACCTCAGCACGCACGATTCACCCGACATTCGGCAATCCGCTGCCGAAGCTTTGTGCCTATTGGCCGATATCGATTGCGATAATGAAACGATTCGCCAGCTTGCTGAGACCCTCGACCGGTCGCAGAAAACGACCATCCTAAACGATCTGTGCCGACGCTGGCCACAAGCCACAGGCCAATTCGCCGTCATCGTTCACGAAACAGAAGCCCCTTTCGATGCATTCATTGAACAGGTCGGCCAACGGTTTTTCATGCAAATCAAATCAGTCGAGTTCCAGTCGCCCGCAGGCGGCCAGCGTCGATTCGAAATCCCCATCGAACGGTGGTGCCATGCCACAGATACAACATTCGACACATCGTCCATTCGCGATGCCATCGCTGGGTCCGTTCAACTCGAGTCCCCCTACGGGGAGGGATGGGACGGCCTCATCACCGTAACCGCCAAACGTGAACTCAGCGGCACTCTACCTGGCTTCCTGCCCGTCGGCCCACTGGAACGAGGCCAAACCGTGCAAGCCAAGATTCGCCTGGAACGACGCTGAGACAAACCCGAAAACGCCACCTTACACAAGCCCAAACGCTAAGTCCCCCACACGCGCCGGCGTGTCATACGATTGATGATCGGCACCAACGTGTTGGCGAACAATAAAGCCCAATAGGCCGAAGCAGGCATCCCAACCACAACACGCAATAGAATCGTCATCACACCTATGACAACACCAAATATCAAATGTCCGCGCGACGTCAACGGCGTACTACTCGGATCTGACGCCAACAGGATCGTGACAAAGACGAGCCCCCCTGCCGTCAGTTGGTAACCCACATAGGCCAAACCAACCGGCAATCCCTGATAAATCGCCGTCCCCGGCAACCAGTAACTTGTCACAAAACCGCTCTCCCACTGAATACGCACCGGAAGCACCGCAGCCATCACGGCCGCCGACGCCACCACGCCAAACACCATCGATCCGCGAAGAAACCCACGCCAAAGCAGCAGTAATCCAGCAATCAAAATCGCTATGACACTCGCTTCGCCAATGGCTCCACCAGCCATACCGGTCAGCGTATCAAGCCAGCCCGGTAACGTGTCACGAACCAGACAACCGATCGCTTCAGAGGGTCCGTTGCCGGTCACACCCGGAATCACCTCACGCAACTGATCGGCCGGCCGAACGACACGCCACGCCTCCACGCTATCCGGCACTATGCGCGTGCTCGCACTCCAAAGGGTGGGTAACGGCATGGAACGCGACAGATCACCCCAAAAGAATCGCCCTGAAGCCAAAATCGGCCAGTGCTTCGGCATCAATTCCTCGTGAAACAAGATCTGTGTAAGAACACGCCCTAAAACCACCGGGTGCCACAGATAGTTGCCCACACCCCCAGCCAGCGACTGCCCCACCAAAACCGCTACCGCTGAACCGATCACCACGACGCGCCAATGCACCATCGGCGGTAATGTGCAGGCAAACAACAAACCAATCAGCAGCGCTTGGCCCTCCGACCAACTACGGCTCCGCCCAACTAACGCATTAAAAACCGATTCCACCAACAAAGCCACCGCGATGGAGATCGTCAGCACACGAACGGCTTGCCAGCCGAACAACGCCAAGCTGCTCACCAAGACCACCGCCGTCGCCGTCGCGAACGTCAAAGTGATCGGCATAACCCCGGCCATACCCCGCCAGTAGGGTGCCCCGCCGACACGAAGCAAGCCAGGTTCAGGAAGCGGAATGGAGGTCTCGTCAGCCATAAGAAACCACAATCAAAACGCCAAAACGAAAAATAGCGAAACCCAATCACCTGTGGGCCCGCACGTCCCTCGTGTTCAAATCTTAATGCTGGGCACGCAACTCCCCGATCGCCACGCGCTGCTTCAACTGGCGAACCGCTTCAGCCAGCGGCAACTCCACCGGACACACGTAGCTGCAAAGCCCACACTCGACACACGCATGGGGATACCATCTTGATGCTTCATCAAAACAACCACGTTCCATCAAATCCAGCAAAGCCTGTGGATCCAAACCCACAGGACAATCCTCCTGGCACCATCCACAGCGGACACAAGGACCCGGCAACGCAATACGATCACGGTTACGATCCGATACCAAGACCGCGCTTGTTTGCTTCGTCACCACCGCATCGAGCGATTCCACAGCCTGTCCCGTCATCGGGCCCCCGTCAACCACCCGCACGACGACATCCTGAATACCGACATGACGAAGAACATCCGCAAACGTCGTCCCAATCGGAACTTCGTAATGGCCGGGACGTTGAACTGCCGACCCCGTCACCGTGACCACCCGATGCGTCATCGGTTCGTGCCGCTTCACGGCTATTGCTAAAGCAGCCAGCGTCGGCACCTCGACAACAAAAACCCCCACCTCCTCGGGCAACCGGCCATAAGGTACCGTGCGTTCCAGAATTGACCACGTCAAAAGAACAGAAGCCGACTGCGGGTATTTGTTACGTAACCCAACCACGCGCACCGGCATGCCGGCCGCCATCGCCCGATAGCGGCGAAGGGCTGAGCGATCCGTCCGATCCATCGCCAGCCACACACGCCGTGCCCGCAACGCATCACGTACCCATACGCTACCGCGAAGAATCGCCTCTACCGACGATTCGAATAGTTGCCGATCGGCCGTCAACATGGGCTCGCTATCCATCGCGTTGATAATCACGTCGGTAATGTCATGCGATGCTGCCTCACGCAACTGACGACCGAAACCGCGAGCCGACGCGCGACAATCAATCACGCCCGCTTCCTCACAAACCTGTGCAAGCGGCTGCACACTGGTTAGGTCAGGCACCAAAAACACGGCACCTTTGGGTCTCACCTCTTCGTTCAGCGGCGGATCATCCGGTTGCAGTAACGGCATTTGCGAAATGATTGGCTTGATAACGACCGCCGGCACGTCACAATGCCGAGCGGTATCGACACGATCGATCGCCACCACGCGCCCCGCGACGGGTGCGTGTACGCTTACCGCACCGGGTTCATCGGCTCGCCCAAGGCATTCGCCCGCCTCCACCTGCTGCCCCACCTGAACAACCATCGTCGAAGCCGGCCCATCATGCTGCTGCATCGGCACGCGCAGCAACGGCGGCGGCGGGAACGCCTCAATCGGCCGACCCACCGTCCGCTCCGAACGTGACGGCAGATACAACCCACCCTCAAACGTTCGGGGACGCCTCAACAGTCGCTTCAAGTCGATCGCGGTGCCCTTTCGATCTTGGCGTGCATGATCCGCTGACCCAGTGACATCCAAACACTTCGGCATCGGCAGACCATGCTATAGACAAGCCACCGTTCAGGCCAGACCCCAACCGATCAACCCATGGGAGTTCTCGTTGCGTCTTGATTGGCTTTGAATTGGGTTCGTTTGGTCAGGAGATGTTTTTTTTGTTTCATACCGTTTGTCCTCCTCGCGGTCGGCGCGCGGGATGGGCGCATCAGGCTGTTCATAGGTCGAAAACACAATCGGTGTTCCGAACCACGTTTACAGAATCAAACACTCGAGCCAGGAAACGTCAGAAAAGGACCTGTGTGCGCTTCGGCATTCGCTGACCTCTTGTCGCTTATATTGCGGATTGCGGCGCGGGCACAACCGTCGCCAATACACGTTCCACAGCGCCGGCGAACTCTCGCCAATCCTCGTGTTTTTTGGCCAGAGCGGCCACGCCGGCATCGGTGATTTCGTAATATTTGCGCCGCCGACCGGTCGCCATCTTCTCCCAGTAGGATTTCAAGAAATCATCACGTTCGAGGCGATGGAGGGCGGGATAGAGACTGCCTTCCCGAAGATCGAAGTGGCCATCGGTCCGCGCGTTGACCGTCTTACAAATTTGGTAGCCGTACATCGGCCCCCGCGAGATCACCTCGAGCAGGATCGTGCTCAACATGCCGCGAATGAGTTCAGGATCAGTAGGCATGGTTTTCGCCTCTTTTGAAACGTGCCAAACCAGGTCGATGATGGACCCATTCGGCTATGGCTGACATCTTATACCTAGACAGACTAGGTAGCTTACATCGGCTGTCTAGGTATATCAATTTTTCTTATCGCTGGTGCCCTGTTTTTGAAGTGAACCGGTTATGGTGCCTTTGTAATCGTCGTGGACGGCAACAGAGCTGCCACACCTGCACCGCCTGTCACAATGGCATACTCAACTGCGTTTCTGCCGGGCTGGCATGAGCCGCCGAACATCCCGAAAAGAATTAGTAATCATAAGCTCTTTTTAGGAATAATCTTACGTACTCTTCTGCATTCACCCAACGCTTTGGCACCCCACTTGCTTTTTGCTGTTATGGCGTGGGAGATTCCCTGTCAGGAAATGCAACGTGGTTGCCCGTGGTGTACATACCCGGTGCTTTTGATACTTGAAGGAGATGAACACAGATGGCAGTGAAACAACTGGCGTTCGAGGAAGATGCTCGGGCGAAGCTTCTGGTCGGTGTTGAGAAGCTGGCTCGTGCGGTCAAGTGCACCTTGGGGCCTCGCGGCCGAAATGCCGTCCTGGACAAAGGCTGGGGCTCACCCAATGTGACCAAGGACGGCGTCACGGTGGCTGAAGAGGTCGACCTGGCGGATAAGTATGAGAACATGGGCGCCCGGCTCGTGAAGGAGGCGGCCACCAAAACGAGCGATACCGCTGGCGACGGGACGACGACGGCAACCGTTCTGGCTGAGGCCATCTACCGTGAAGGTTTAAAGAACGTGACCGCCGGCGCTGATGCGATGGCGCTGTGCCGGGGGATCAAGAAGGCGGTCGATGCGATCAGCGAATCGCTCGGCAAGCTTTCCAAGCCGATTCGTGTCTCCGCCAAAGACGAACTGATCAACGTCGGCGCGATCTCCGCTAACAACGATCGTATGATCGGGCAGCTTCTGGCGGAATGTTTCGAGAAGGTTGGTAAAGATGGCGTCATCACCGTTGAAGAAGGTAAGACTGCTGAAACCAACTACGACCTCGTGGAAGGTATGCAGTTCGACCGCGGCTATTTGAGCCCTCACTTCGTCACCGACCAGGACGCCATGGAAACGGTCCTGGAAAAAGCCTATATTCTCATTCACGAAGACAAGATCTCCAGTGTCGCCAAGTTGGTGCCTTTGCTCGAGAAAGTCGCCAAAGCCAAGCGGCCCCTGCTCATTATTGCTGAAGATGTCGAAGGTGAGGCACTGGCCACGCTTGTCGTGAACAAGCTTCGCGGCATCCTACAGGTATGTGCAGTCAAGGCCCCCGGTTACGGCGATCGCCGCAAGGCTATGTTGCAAGATATCGCCATCCTCACCGGTGGCAAGTGCATCATGAAGGACTTGGGCATTGAGCTCGACAAGGTCGCGGTTGCGGATCTTGGGGTCGCCAAGAAAATTCGCGTCGATAACGACAATACGCTTGTCATTGAAGGCTCCGGGGGTTCGCAGGAAATCAAAGCCCGTTGCGAACAAGTCCGTCGCGAAATCGATATCACGACGAGCGATTATGATCGTGAAAAACTCCAGGAGCGTCTGGCCAAGCTCTCCGGCGGCGTTGCCCAAATCAATGTTGGTGCTGCCACCGAAACGGAAATGAAAGAGAAAAAGGCTCGGATCGAGGACGCACTTCATGCCACGCGCGCAGCGATCGAAGAAGGGATCGTGCCCGGCGGTGGGACCGCACTCATCCGATGCCTTGGCGCACTGGACACGATCAAAGCCAAAGGCGATGCAAAAACGGGCGTCGAAGTCGTTCGTCAAGCTCTGTCGGCCCCACTGCGTCAAATCGCCGTCAATGCGGGACAGGAAGGCGGCGTCGTCCTGGCCAAGGTGCTCGCCAAGAATGGCAACTTTGGCTACAACGCCGACACGAATACGTTCGGCGACCTCCTCAAGGATGGCGTGATCGACCCGACCAAGGTCGTTCGAACCGCGATCCAGAACGGTAGCAGTGTCGCCCGCATTCTGCTGAGCACCAACTGTATCGTGACGGAGAAACCCAAAGACGAAGGCGAAGCACCTGGCGGCCCCGGCATGGACGAAATGGGTGGCATGGGCGGCATGGGCGGCATGGGCGGCATGGGCGGCATGGGCGGCATGGGCGGCATGGGCGGCATGATGTAATGCCAGCCGGTACGGCTCACCCTGTTTCTTATCACCCTGTTTCTTATGGTTTGAGTTTTTTCTATTTTGGATATTCGACTCTGTCAACGAGCCCCTGCGGGGGCACGAAGTTAAAGCAATCAGGAGATGAACAAAAATGGCCAAGGTCAATATTAAACCTTTGGATGATCGTGTCCTCGTCAAGCAAAGTGAAGCGGAAGAAGTGACCGCCGGCGGCATCGTCTTGCCCGACTCCGCCAAAGAGAAACCGCAACGCGGTAAAGTCATCGCGGTGGGAACCGGCAAACTGCTCGATAGCGGCAAACGCGGCACACTCAGCGTCCAGGTCGGCGACGAGGTCTTTTACGGCAAATATGCCGGTTCCGATGTGGAGGTGGACCGCGAGAAGTACGTCATCCTCCGCGAAAGCGACGTGCTCGCAGTCATCGAGAAGTAACCGATCAAGTGACGGACGTACTGGTGATTCGCGCGACGACCCGGCCAGACGTCCCCCATCGGCGGCATAGAGACAAGGTTGCCGGAAACCGCAACATAATCATTATCGCCAGGAGCGAAATAAGATGCCCAAGCAAATGATGTTTGAAGATATCGCCCGCCAGGAGATCCTCAAGGGACTCTCGAAACTGGCATCGACCGTGAAGGTCACCATGGGGCCCACGGGCCGAAACGTCATTCTCCAGAAGTCTTTCGGCTCACCCCGAATCACCAAGGACGGCGTGACGGTCAGCAAAGAGATCGAGTTGCCGGACCCCTTCCAGAACATGGGCGCCAAAATGGTCAACGAAGTCGCCAGCAAGACCAGCGATGTCGCGGGTGACGGTACCACCACCGCCACCGTGTTGGCTGAAGCGATCTACCGTGAAGGTTTGAAGAATGTGACCGCCGGTGCCGACCCGATGGCATTGAAGCGCGGCATCGATGCCGCCGTCGCAGCCGCCGTCAAGAGCATTTGCGATCAAGCGGTCAAGGTCAAAGGCGATGACATCGCCAAGGTCGGGACCATTAGTGCCAACGGTGACGAAGAGGTGGGCAAGCTGTTGGCGGAAGCCCTCAAGGATGTCGGCGCTGAAGGCATCGTCGAAATCGAAGAGGGCAAGAGCCTGGCTACCGAGAAGGACGTCGTTGAGGGCATGCAGTTCGACAAAGGGTACCTCTCACCCTATTTCATGACAAACCCGAACACCCTCGAATGCGTTCTCGAGGACGCTTACATCCTGATCTACGAAAAGAAAATCTCCAACATCCGCGATATCGTTCCATTGTTGGAAGGCCTCGTGGGTACCGGCAAGCCGCTGCTGATCATTGCTGAAGATGTCGAGGGTGAAGCTTTGGCCGGTTTGGTCGTCAATAAGTTGCGTGGCGTGCTGAATGTGTCGGCCGTCAAAGCGCCCGGCTTCGGTGATCGCCGTAAGGCTTTGTTGGGCGACCTTGCCATTCTGACCGGTGGCAAGCTGGTCAGCGAGGACCTCGGAGTCAAGTTGGAACATGTCTCCGTGTCGGATCTTGGCCGAGCCAAGAAGATCATTATTGACAAAGACGCGACAACCCTCATCGAAGGTGCTGGCAAGAAAGCGGACGTCAAGAGCCGATGCGATCAAATCCGTTCGATGATCGAGAAGACCACAAGTGACTATGACCGTGAGAAGCTCCAAGAGCGGCTCGCCAAGCTGACCGGCGGCGTGGCAATTATCCGCGTGGGCGGCGTCACTGAAACGGAAGTCAAGGAGCGCAAAGACCTGGTCGAAGACGCGTTCCACGCCACCCGTGCAGCCGTGGAAGAAGGTGTCGTTGTCGGTGGTGGCGTCGTGTTCCTCAAGGCGATCGAGGCCGTCAAGAAAGCCCGCGATAAAGCCAGAGGCGAAGAGAAAATTGGGAGCGATATCATCATCCGCGCCCTCGAAGCGCCGACCCGTCAGATCGCCGATAACTGCGGCGAGGACGGTGCCGTCGTTGTTTCGGAAATCTTGGAGAAGAGCTGCAAGGTCGGTTACAACGGCCGAACCGGCGAGTTCGTAGACATGTTCAAGGCGGGCATCATCGACCCCGCTAAAGTAGCCCGTACCGCGATCGAAAACGCAGCCAGCGTGGCGGGCCTCATGCTGACCACCCAGGTCCTCGTCACCGACCTCAAGGACGAAAAGAAGGAGATCGCCGGCTCTATCCGATAATAATACAAGGGTCGGCCTAGAGTTAAGATGCCTGTGGCGAAGGAACGTGACTACTACGAGGTGCTGGGCGTCTCGCGTGATGCCAGCGCCGACGAGATCAAACGAGCGTACAGGCAAGCTGCGCTCAAACACCACCCCGACCGCAACCAGAACGATCAGAAAGCCGAGGCGAAGTTCAAGGAGGCGGCTCAGGCTTACGAGGTGCTCTCCGACCCGGACAAGCGTCAACGTTATGACCGTTTCGGCCACAGCGGGTTGCGAGGCGCCAGCGGGCTGCATGACTTCTCCGGAATGGGCGTTGAAGACATCTTCTCGATGTTCAACGACATCTTCGGCGGAGGTTTCGGATCCGGTCGGGGCGGACGGCGTGGCGGTGTCGATCTCCAAATGGAAATCGAGCTCACGCTCGAGGAGATCGCCACCGGTATCGAGAAGTTGGTCTCGTTTGACCGTCGCGACTTGTGCGACCGATGCTCCGGCACCGGGGCTGAACCCGGCTCCGAAAAACGGAACTGCCCCACTTGCGGCGGCTACGGGCAAGTGGAACAGGCCAGTGGCTTGGGTGCGTTTTTTGGACGCATCGTCACCACATGCCCGAGCTGTCGTGGCAAAGGAACGGTGGTGGTCTCGCATTGCAAGAAGTGCCGAGGGGCCGGCCGTGAAGTCAAGCATCGCGACCTTTCCGTGCGGATTCCTGCCGGCATCAACGAGGGCCAAGCCGTTCGCGTCGCCGGCGAAGGCGAACCGAGCGAAAACGGCGGCGCCCAAGGCGACCTGCACATCTACGTGCGCGTCGCCCAGCACCCCTTTCTTGAACGACATGGCCAGGATCTGCTTTGCCGCGTCCCGTTAAGCTTCCCGCAAGCAGCGTTGGGCGCCAAACTTGAAGTCCCCTCCCTGAACGGAAGAATCGAAGTCAAGATCCCCTCCGGAACACAACATGGGCAGATGTTCCGTTTGGCCGGCAAGGGGTTGCCCTCGTTGCGATCAGGCCGCCGCGGCGATGAGATTGTCCAAGTGTGGATCGAGGTCCCCAAGAAGCTCAACAAGCGACAACAGGGGTTGCTCCGCGAATACGCTCAAAGCGAGGACAACTCCGTGTTGCCCGAGTCTAAGGGCTTTTTCGAGAAGGTCGCCGCTTTCTTCTCCGGCACGGATCAACAGGCAGGACGTAAGGATAAGTAACATACCATGAGCAAGAAGAAGAAAATCGTGACCCCCTCCGAAACGGAAATTAGGGAGTTCGGCCGGACCGATGCCCAGGCTTCGGAATCGCAGCCCGAGCCCCCAGCTCAGGAATCAGAAGAGACACCGGATGGAACCATCGGTGAGCCGGAGTCTGCGACGTCACAACCGGAAGAACAGGTTGTAGCCGAAGCAGAACAATGGAAAGAAAAGTACCTTCGCGCCAAGGCGGAATTAGCGAACTATCAACGTCGCACCCAAAAAGAACGAACCGAATCACTACGCTACGCTAATGCGGAACTGGTCAAGAAGGTGTTGCCCGTTCTCGACGATCTCGAGCGTGTTCTCAGCAACTCCGGAACCGAAAACACGACGTCCGATGCGATCATCGACGGCATCAAGCTAACACTAGAGAACTTCTTGACAGTCTTGACCAGCTTCGGCGTGGCACGAATCGAGGCCGAGGGGCAACCGTTCGATCCGGAAGTACACGAAGCCATGATGGAGCAACCGTCATCGGAGCATCCGGCCCGCACCGTATTGCAGGAGGTGGCCAAGGGATACAAGCTGCACGACCGTGTCCTGCGTCCTGCCAAGGTGATTGTTTCCAAAGCGGCACAGGAGCAGCTGGACGACGAGGAGATCGCGACCAACGAGAACCATAACACCTGCGCCTAAACAATCCAAGCCGTGCCGTTGCGGATTCACGTAACGCGACATTGATGCTTCCATCTGAACGCACGGCCAAATGCTGTTCGCTATTGAATGAACAACGAGGAATTGCAATGCCTACCTATGACTATGAGTGTTCTGCATGCGGTCACAACTTTGAGCTTTTCCAGTCCATCACCGCCAACCCCGTCAAGAAATGTCCCGCTTGTCATAAACCACGGGCAAAGCGGCTCATCGGCACAGGCGCTGGTATTATTTTCAAAGGGTCGGGATTCTACCAAACCGATTACCGCAGCGAAGAGTACAAGAAGGCTGCGAAAGCAGAAAAAGATCTCGCCTCCGGCAAGGACAAGAAAGACAAGTCACCCAACAAGAAGGACGCTTCGCCGCCGGCCAGCAAAGCCCCCAGTGACACAGGTAACAAAAAGTCCAAATCGTAATAGGCTTCTTGGCTTATCACGTCACAATCTGCATGAACGCACAAAACGCCCGATTCAATGACTTCTTGGAGTGGTCGGTGCGGTCACTTGTAGTTCTAAACGAGCCCTCAGAACATCCGCGCGGTCACGCCATATGACCTGCGTGCCTAAAGAGAAAAAACGACACACATCCGCCAGTTTTTGCAGCATGCCAATCGGCAAAAGTTTTTCCACGTCGGAAGCGATGTCTGTCATGGGGATATCGATTTCCTGACGCTTCCCCCCGCGCAAAACCAGCAGACGCACACCCTTTGCCCGTTCACGAAGCGCTAAATGCTGACGAAGGGATTGCATGGGCTTAGCTTGGTCGAGTGCATGACCATCGACCGCCAGAATCTTGTCACCAGGCATCAGCCGATGATGCGCCGGCCAATTGGGTAACGTATCCGCAACCTCCACGACACGGTCGGACGCGCGGGCCGGCACAATAATACCCAACTGCGTCCGCGAGGCCTGGTCCTTGGAGCGAACGCGCTGCCACCAATCCGGTTGAAGCACTTCAGCATGGTATCGCTTCAGGTAACGAATCCAAGAATCGATCATCTGGCTGGCCTCATGAGGCTGTACCACCATCGCCATCTGTGTCGCCTCACGGCCTTGTGCCACGCCACTCACCATGTCTTCCAGAGGGCCAATCTTCAGTGTCGGGATCGCACCTCGCCGGGCTAAAACCATTCGTCGCACCGTCTCCGGATGTGTCGCCATCACCAACCAACGATCAACAACCGCCCAGCTAATCGCCAGCGAGTTTAGATACACGCAACGCGTACGACCGGCAAACAATGGCCCCAACGGAATCGAAAGAATCATGTCATCATCCAAACCGACCGATTCCTTACGAACATGGATCGAACCGGCAAGTGCTTCAGGTAACGCCAAGAATCGAAGCAAGTTGTCCGCCAACAATAGAAGCGAGTCAGCCACAGCATCCGGATCGTCCGTTTCAACCGCCAACGCCATCGCCGGCAACAGCAACACGTCGTTGGCCTGGACACCGTCCACTGAAAATGGGCTCGAAGATGTCGTCGGACGACTCGCGGGAAGCGTACGTCCTCCAACATTGTTCTTGGCCTCCGGCCGATAGGTCACTTGATCGACCAGCAAGATGGTGTCGCCTACTAAGTGCTCCAGCAACGATTCTTGAATCAACTCTTGAGGCAGGTCTGTCTGCAAGACTTTGATATAGGAGCGCACAAAGCTATTCGAGTCTTTCGCCTCCATTCGCTGATATTCCCCGGTATAATCCATTCGGCGAGTCCATGCCGCAACGACCGACCGAGGTAACGCCATCAACGAATCCACCGGTGGCTCATCCGAGGCGAAGGCCACACTCCCCCAATCGAGGCGACCGTTGACCTCTGCGGTCACCGTGGTACGCGTCACTTCGACGCCAACCGCTAGCGAGATCGGCTGCGGCCACTTGCTCGGCCACCACCCCATGATGCCACCGGTTGAACCCGCCTGCCCTCCGCCTCCCGCATAAAACATGAATTGGCCATCCGCTGCTAACGTTGATGTACGTTCGCGATACTCGGCCACTTCAGCCAAACAATCACCTTCTCCCCGTTCGAGCAAGTCCCGTGTTCGCGCATAAAGGGTCGATCGATTACCAGGCCGCCCCAACGCCGCAACGCGCCCATCACAAGCCAACTCATGATCCCGACCTAATCGATAACGCCGAACCTTTCGAGCCGAAGTCTCAGACAAACGCAGGGAAGAGAGCTCCCCCTCCAGCGCGGCAGGATCAACCGGCAAAGCCAACAGCACCGCATCGCCAATCCCACTCCAACCATCCGCAGCAATCGCCAACCGGCCCGTAAACAGAAGCTCCGCCGCTTGTCGATTCTTCAAACCGACCGCCGCCGCCAGTGATCGCTGCCAACGAAATCGACCAACAGGTTGCGTTCTCGCCGGTTGCGTGGTGGGGCCGCTTGTTTCCGTCTTGACCACGCCCGCCAACAACTCAGCCAAGGCTGAACCGGCAGGCGTCCTGAACACACCCTCAACGACGCGCAACTCAATAAACAACCGTGCATCGCCTGGCACGCTTGTGGCTAATGTCTTTGCGTGCAGCGGCACATCCGCGCGAACGAAGGCCGCCAACATCAATAGCCCTGTAAAACGAAACCCGAAAATCCGCGTGCAAAACATACTCACGCCCTACCGCATATCTTTTTTTGAACAACAACGCGCAGTATAACGCATGAGGACAGGAGAAAACGAGCAACCGCAGCCAAGGAATGCAAGCCCGCGCGAAGAGGCGGCTTCAACGCAACCGGCCAAGCGCGTTATACCTGCAATGCGTAAACACGGTGGCTCCCCGATGGGTCGTCTATTTGTGTGTTGATACCGAGGACTTACAAAGCATCGAAGAGTTGAGCCGGCTCAGGCTCAGATACCGGTTCGACAGCCGGACTTGCTGGACGAGGAGAAGCCGGATCCAGTAAATCGATTTCGTTCGCTTCCGCGTCTCCGGTCGGTTCAACCGGAGCCTGATCGCGTTGAGCCGATTGCCGAGCCGATTGCCAACGCGCCACTAACATGCTGTTCGCATCGGATGCCCCGAGACGCACCAGAACCTCGAGCTGGTCAACCCCATTTTGTGCCATCTGGAACGTATCGCGCGTCTGGGCCACAATCGGCGCCAGCCAATCCTCGACGAAACCGACCGCCTCCATCTGCGGCGTACTGTCCAGGTCAGCTTGCACCTCCGGCGGCAACTCCTTACCTCCTAACAAGGCTTTCTGAACGGCAACAGGCGGAGCGACCTTGCCGCCCTCTCCTCCAAGCACAACCGTCTTGGGCTGATCTTTCGCCGCGGGCGCGATCAGAATAATGGCAAAGACAATACTCGCGGCTGCCGCCATGGGTGAGCCGAACACCAAGAACGTGCGCCCCCAGCGACGCTTGGCTGGTCGCACCTGTGCCCGCCGTGCCAACATCACCCGATCCGTAAACGACGCGCTGAGCACGGGCTCCTGCTTGTCACCCGCGATGACGTCGCCACATGCTTCCAGAATCGCTAACTCCGTTTGGCACGACTGGCAGCTCAACTGATGAGCGTGTAGTTCCGTCTGCAAGGAGGGAGATAGACTACCATCCAGATAGCGGTCAAAGAGATTCTTGGCGTGCTGACATGCGATCATGAGACAGCCTCTCTCAGGGCATGGACTTGAGACCAGTCGCTGACAAGCCCTGCCAGCGATTCTCGCAACCGGCCTCGGGCACGATGCAGATGGCTCTTGGCCGTTGCCATCGGAATTCCGAGTGTCCGTGCGATCATTTCACAACTCATACCTTCGCGATAAAACAACGTGATTGCCGCCTGTTGCGGCACGGAAAGCTTGTCTACCGCTTCCCAAATCTTGTCCTTCAAACGACGCGCCTCTTCGCTTTCGGCCAGTTGAACCGCGGCATCCTGCTCCTTCTCGGATTCCAACGTCGTAAAGTCCAACTCGCCCGTCAGCGACTTACGCCGCCGAATGTGGTTCAAGCACAAACGATAGGCGATCGTAAACAACCAGGTGCTGAACCGGTACTCCGCCGAAAACGAATCCAACGAATCAAACGCTCGGAGAAAAGCCTCCTGACAAATTTCCTCCGACTCGTGGTGGTCCCGGAGAATACGCCAAACAAACGCGAAAAGTCGATCCTTGTGCGTATCGACGAGCGTACGCGCAGCTTCTTCACACCCGCTGCGAGCTTGCATGACCAGCCGCTTCTCCGCACGGCGGGTCAGTCGTACACCATCGTTATCGGCTTGCCTAACAATCATGGCTCATCCGATTATACCGCAAAACAGCCACCCGGTTGCATGGAACCAGTTGGCACCACCCCGCCAGACCGGTACAATTCCAGCGGAGGCTCGTTCCGGTGGTCCCGGCGACCCCGAAACCTTGTGCTTTTACCCTTATCGGCCCTAATCCCTTTGGGAAAAAGAAGTTATGGCCAAAAAGCCATCCGAGTCTCAACGCCGAATCATCAACAAGAAAGCCCGCCACGAGTACCATATCCATGAGACCGTGGAAGCGGGCATCGCCTTGACCGGCAGCGAGGTCAAAAGCCTGCGTGACGGACGCGCTCAGCTCAACGAGGCGTTCGCCCGCATAAATAGTTATGTGGTAACGCTTTACGGGCTACATATCGACCCTTACCCCCCCGCGACGGACCGCAATCACGAACCGCTGCGAAATCGCCGGCTCCTTCTGCACCGCCGGGAGCTCCGAAAGCTTACTCCCGCTGTGGCCGAAGCGGGTAGGAGCCTGATCCCGCTCAGTATCTATTTCAATAAACGTGGCTTGGCGAAAGTGGAATTGGCCGTCGTTACCGGTAAGAAAAAATATGACAAGCGCCAAGACATCCGCAAACGGGAACATAAACGAGAGATGGATCGGGCAGCCTTCCGACGGCGGTAACGAACATCCGCGTCGAAAAAAACACCACCTAAAAGGAAATGCGTTGCCTTTGCTGCCCTGTGGCTGGGCCGTTAACAGGAACCCTACCACCGAACATGCACGTACCACCCCAAGATACAACGACTTGGTTAGAGTTAGAGGCCCTTCTCGAAGCGTGCCATGGCGCCTGGGTTCTTCTTGAGTTCCTGATAACGCTCCGCGACGGCATCGATGAACGGCTGCGCTTCCGATCGCTCAGAGGGGTTCGTCCGCGTCACGATGGCTTTGGTGAACTCGTCACTGCTACTGGGCAGATCCCCTCGGAACGGCTCAGCCATACTGTTGTCAAATCGGTTGGCGGGAGCATTACCCGTACCCCCCCCTCCGGAGGATGAACCCCCCGAAAAAGAGCCGCTGCTCTGCCCGCCAATCGCCCGCTGAAGCCGGCGAAAATCACGCAGCGCACTAGTGACGAATTGTTTTCGCTGCCGCTTGGGAAGTCGACTGTAATCGCGGGCACGCTCCAAGAAACGCACCTTGCTCACATCAAAGACCGCATCAAGAAAGACCTGACGTTGCCCACGCGACATGCGCCGCAACGCTTGGTTGAACTGATCCCGTGAATCACCACGGGCATGTTGCTCAACCGCACGGTACAGGAACTGTTCCCGTTCGGAAACAGACATGCGAGCGAATCCCCTGCCGCTCCCCAAGAAGTCCACGACCTTCTGGGGAGTTGCGACTTCCAACTGGGGTAGCGGATCGGTACTCAATGAATAGTACGCCCACCACGCCCCACCGATCACGATCACGCACGCCGACGAAATCAGCAAAATGATTTTCGTGCGCTGAGAGATCTCAATCTTGGGAGTTTTCTTTGATTTTTTCGCCTTCTTTTTCACCACGGCAAGCCTCGCATCACCCCAAAAAACGCCAATCGGCGAAGCAAATGTCACATTCCTTTGTTCAATGCCCCGTACACAAAGACCCTACCGCTCGAAATCACCTCTGGATCAAATCCAATCGTCGATCTAACTCGAAACACTATGGGCTAGGCGCGCCGGGTGACGTCCCCTCGTCATCATCCTTCTTTTTGACCTCCTTATCGCCCGCCACATGCAGATCGACATACAAATAGTTGAAAGCGCCCGATGTTTCTTTAGCAATCTGATGAGGGCCGTCGAAATCACGAAGCAGCCACGCTTCTTCATGCCTCAACTTGATGGCCTCTTCAAGCCCCTTTTTCGTAGAAACAACACTCTTAAGCGTGATTCGCGCTCCGTTCAGAAGTTCGTTCCACTCATAACTTGTCCGATGCAGATCATAATAACGATCTGTATATGTAGGATAGAGCTGCGCCGTTTGCATTGCTTCAGCATCGTCTTCATCCGGAGGCCGGACCCAGTCGGCTGGACACTCAAACACCTCGACGGCACTGCGGATCTCTCTGTCCAAAACCTCATAGATCGCAGGATAGGGCTCACGATCGTTGTCCGCCTGTGCTTTTTGTTTCCGGTAATAAGGTAGCGTTTCGACAAAGGGGAGATGATCGTCCTTTTTGCGCATCAGGAGATAGGCGTGCATCGCCTCGCCGATGCTCTTCAAGTTCTTCTTGCACACGGTCCGCTTGCTGGACCGCCGGGCAACAGCCAACGACGGCAGACCGATCGAGATCAATAAGGCAATGACCGAAACGACCACCATTAATTCGATCAGTGTGAAACCACGGAATTTTCGCTTGCTCATGGGTTTGCCCCTGTCACCAGACCACCCTGTCCAGCCAGACAAGACTCTCTCAGGCATCCCTCCATTGAACGCCTGTGCTGCCAAGTCCTCTCTCCACACCGATTTCCGTCCGCGTGCGTGCTGCAAATGCCATATGAAATCCAACACCCCGCGCCTCGAACCCACCCGCCAAACAACCGCGCCGCGCTGGCGGACCGCGCATCTCTACCGTTGACAATATCCAAATGTAACCCTCTATCATGAAGAGGGCCTGCCGCCCTGTCAACCCATTTTCGGGCTGCGACGGTTTTTCGTCTCAGCTTTGAGGCCGCAGCTGCAGCCCCTCAGGGCCTACAAAACCTACGGCCCAACCACGCACAAGTTCACCCGGCTCCCACAAAAAGAGCCGAGCAACACCCGGTTCCTGCTAAATGTCCGGTGACAGAGTAGCTCCGGTGACAGAGTAGGACTGCAGCTCACGGCTACTCAACGTCCTCACGCTTGCCAATGGCCATACCGTACTTGGCTATCTTGTCACGAAGTGTCGTCCGCGGTATGCCCAAGAATTGTGCAGCCTTGGCCTGATTACCCGCAGCGCGTCGAAGGGCAGCGTTGATCAACGAGCTTTCGACCCCGGCGATCGTCTCGGTCAGGCCTTGCCCAACCGAAGGCAACGAACCCTCCTCGCGGTCGGAGCAAGCCATCTCCTGATCATCCTCACCCCACACGGAGCGTCGATCATACTCCAATAGGATGTCTTTGGACGCAATCTCCACAGACGAACCCTCCGACCCCGCACATGAGGCCGACACCGACGCAATCGCCCGTTCCACGGCATGCTCGAGCTCGCGAATATTGCTCGGCCAGTGGTACGTCATCAGCTTCTCCATCGTATGCGGGCTTACCTTGATCCGGGGTAAGCGCCCGTCATGTCCACTGCCCGTCGCTGCATCCGCTTGATTCGCCCGAAGCAGCTGCTCCACGATCAACGGGATGTCTTCCCGCCGATCGCGCAAGGGCGGTACCACCACCTTCACCGCACTGAGCCGATAGTAGAGGTCCTCGCGAAACTGGCCTGCATCCACAAGTGGACGTAGGTTCCTATTGGTGGCACAAAGAAGTCGCACATCCAGCGCAAGCCGGCTCGCCCCACCGTCCCGCTCGATTTCGTGGCGCTCCAGAAAACGCAACAGCTTCAGTTGCGATTCGATCGACAAGGCATCCACCTGATCCAGGAACAACGTACTTGCGTCGGCGGCTTCCAAGCGACCCGGTTGCCACACCCCCAGTCCGGTCGAGCTGACGTGACTCCCAAAAAGCTCTGCATCCATCGTTGCCGGGCTTCGCCCGATACAGACCAAGGAAACCAGCGGCTGCTGGGCTCGGCCACTCAATTCATGAATCGCGTTCGCCACGCTGCCTTTGCCGGTGCCGCTTTCCCCCTGGATCAGCACAGGCTTGTCGTGATTCGCAACCGAACGAATCTGCTCGAACAGGCAACGGGCCGCATAACTTTGCCCCACAAGCGAACCTACACGATCGACACGCGTCGATGTTTCATGGCGACTCATCCAATGTTGACTGCTCCTAAGACAATCCAGCTTCTCCAACAATACTTTGGTTTGAAACGGCTTGGCCAGATAGTCCACAGCCCCACGCTTCATAGCGTCAACCGCGCTATCCACCGAAGCGTACGCTGTCATCATGATGACATGCGTCCGCGGCGAAATGGCTTTGGCCTGTTCCAGGAGTTCCAGCCCATCCGCGCCTGGCATGCGCAGATCGGTCAGGACGACATCAACCGGTCGGGACCGCAATTGCTGCAAAGCAGAAGTCGCATCCGATACATCGAGTGCCGTGTAACCGGCTTGCGACAATTCGATTTGGAGTGTCACACGTTTGAGCGGCTCGTCGTCGACAATCAAGAGCACGCCCTTTGAAGATTCGCTCATGGTTGCCGTCCCTCTTGGTTGGACGTCGAGATGAGGGTACCCATTCCGTCTATCCATGACCGATAACTTAAGGTACCAACGCTATCAGTTTAACACTCAGCCAACAATTTGCAAAGGCAATCTATCTTGTCAGTCATTTGCGTATTACTTCTATTCCCAATAATGCTCCGCGCCGGCTGTCATGTTCGGCCTTTCGAGCATCACCTCGCGAAGATGGGCACCATCCAGCGCCAGTAGCGAGCTGATCTCAAAGCGTCCATCCGGCTCACCGTCAGACCGACGAGGCACCGTGAAACCCGCCCGATCGAGCCAATCGGCCGATCGCCGGTTGAGATCGCGCCGCGACGTTTCAGCACTATCCACGCCGCTGGGATTTTTGACAGGGCTAAACTCTTCGGCGCGGGTGGTCTGAAGAATCAGCGGCTTCTGCGCCATCGGAATCGCGTCAAAAACGAAGGCTTCAAGTTTGATCGCATTAGGACGCTCAGGCTCAATCCGCCGCCCCTCCGCGTCGATAGAGGGAACCTTCTTCTCCGCACGATGCCACGGCAGGGCAAAAGCTGATTCGTCGGCCGTCAGTTCCTCAACAAAAGAGCGACTCAGAATGTGGATCGCGATACTGGCGGCATCGAATCGCCGCTGACCCGCTTCATCGCGAGCCCGGGCATACCGCTCCGGCAAGTCGGAGTACTCGATCACCATCGTCTTGCCGTCCCCGATGACGAAATTACCCACACGCTCAAGATCGTCAGCCTTGGGAATCGTCTTGCTCGACATCGCGGAGCCGTGCAGGTCGTGCAAGCCAATGAACAACGGATCCACCACTCTGACCAACGGGTTATCCACTTGGACATAGCTGATGTGGTCAATATCAGCAGCAGCCATCTCAGCCAAGACGCCCGACCGACGCAGCGCCAGCAGACTCCCGCCATGTCCATCAGGCGAAAAAGCGATCCGGTGTTTCTGGTCGAGTAGAATCTTGCCTTCGCGCGAGAATGCCGGCATCACGCCCTGCTGGAAGAAACGTACCTTTTCGGGCGACAGGCCAAAAAAGCCGTTGGCTTCAAAAAACGCCTTCGTCTCACCGTCGTTCTGAGGACTGGTCATGATGTACCAGACCAAATCCGAAGCATACCGTCGGTTGGTCCCCTGAATGTGCTCAGCAAACAACTGGAACAACGGCTTGTTCTTGACGGGGGAGATGCAAAAGGCCCCCTTGGGCCCGTCGAAACCGAGCCGCGTTCCCTGCCCACCGGCGACCGTCATGACCGCAACCTTGTTCCGGCGGATCAGCGAAACGCCCCGCTTCACGGCATCAGCATACGAACCGACCAGATCGATCCCCGGCTTTGCGGGAAAGAAATCAGCCGGCTCAATCGTTCTCGGCAACGCAAACGGCTGCGCGGACTTCACCTGCTTCTCGACCAGCTGGGGCAAGGCGGCAAAACTGATCTGCTCAATGTCGTCAAGCAATACCGTCTGTTGCTCGTCAGATAGCACCTCCCAGTGGGCTAACAAGTGTTCCTGTTCGCAAGCCGCCAGGGTGGATCGAATCTTACTCAGTCGCTCTCGGTTGGAATCACTCATGGAAAAACACAGAAAATAGAAAATGAGGACCGAAAAACCCATACGCTCGCGCCGATCGAAGCGACGCACCACGCACACATCCCCCCCACGAGGCCCGCTCGAGATTACGGACCACAAAAAGGCAGTCCGCCTTAGGCGTGACGCCGACCCCGCCGATAGATATAGAGGTACACCTAAGGAGTGTCAACTTGAGCCGTCCACGCCAATCCCAAAGAACGCCTCAGCACGCAACATCCTGCCAAAAGCAAGGTTGCGAAAGTCGCCGGGCGTTACTAAAACGTGCTGGCAACCTCGGCATGGCCTCCGTCCTAGGCCACTGGCTCACGCACGTTCAGCATGCCCATGCAGCCAAGTCCGCTTCCACGCTCCCCGCGCTAGCCAGCCAACCGAGCATCGGTCCCGTCGATCGCTCCCTCAAATCGGTTGTCGCCCACATTCGGGCCAATGAGGTCCTCGCCGGCAACAACATCCACGAGCGGCTCTTGGGCGAAATGATCGACGTGGGTGTGCGTATCGCCACCCGCCAAACCACCGGGACGACTGCCGACTGGAACCGCTTGCTGAACCCCGATGACATCATCGCCATCAAATTCAACAGCGTCGGCGGAAAAGCACTCGGCACCACGGTACCGATGGCGTTACAACTCGTTCAATCGCTGGGCCGGTCTGGTTTCGCACCGGATAGAATTATCCTGATCGAAGTACCCGATGTACCCGAAATACGCCAACTCAAAACCCAACCCCGTGTTCATGCCTGGACCGAAAAGAGAGTCTCTTTCGGCAGCGGAGAGGAGCAGTTGGACGCGGTGCTCGAGGAAGCGACCGCCATTATCAACGTCCCGTTCCTCAAGACACACAACATCGCCGGCATGACCGGTTGCCTGAAGAACTTGTCGCACGCACTCATTCGCCGCCCGAAACGCTATCACGCCAACGCATGTGCGCCCTATGTCGGCGATATCATCGCTTTACCGCAAATCCGCTCGAAACTGCGTCTTCACATCGGTAACGTACTCCGAGGCGTGTTCGACGGCGGACCGCAAGCAAAAACCGATTCGATTTGGCCGCACAGCGGACTTCTCGTGAGTACGGACCCCGTAGCGGCCGACGCTGTCGGTACAGATATCATCAACGACCAACGGACCAAGGCGAAACTGCCGATCATTGGCGACGCTGACGGTCACATTCCACACGTACACGCTGCCGCTGCACGAGGACTCGGCACCGACGACCAAGACTATATCGATCTCGTCGAGGCAACACCCTTTTGAGTCCAACATACCACGGCCGCATCCTTTCGATCCGACAGCCGGATCGCAATCCAATCGCCAACAAAGCAGGTCACAACGCGTTCGGCCAAACGTAGATTTTGAAAACATCCCCTCCTCAAGAAAAAGAACGAGTTCACGGCAGCTTTGACACCACCGTGAACTCGTTTGTACCTCATCGCACGAACAACTGAACAATCCGTTATGGGCTACCGACAATTTCCAAACAGGACCTTCCATCGCAACCGCCAACGATGACATTTCTTCTTCGGCGGCTTGCCGCTGAGCGGACAATCCTGCTCGTTCAGCGTCTCCAAATGATCCTTCGTTCCCTCAATGTCACCGTCCGGAGCCAAAGCGGTCTGGACCATGTCGATCACCTGCTCCGGCCCCATGGGATAAGCCACGTTGGGGCTTGCCGCATTCAACAAAGCGGCCGTCGCGTGCCGAGCAAGAGCGTTGACTCCGCCGCCCTCTTTCCTGAGGGCCTGGAGCAAGGTAACGCTACGCTTGAACGCATCAACACCAAACACATCATCGAATTCTTGGCAGGGCGCATAAGGTGCCGGCCACGCAAACGTATGGTTCTTCCAGTAGCCGGGTGTACAACCTTCGTCGCACGCCACCTCGTCAGATCGCCCACAACCGCACGTGCCCGGCTCAATCTTGTTAGGATCGGCGGGGCAAGCGTCGATGCAATCAGGCGTACCATCGGCATCGGTGTCAGTCTCGGGCTGTCCACAGCCACACGCACCCGGATCGGTCTTATTCGGATCGGCCGGGCAGTAGTCCAAGCAATCGAGTGTGCCGTCACCGTCCGAATCAATATCCGGCGAGCCAGGACACATATCGAGACAGTCGGGCACACCGTCCTGATCGGAATCCACATCCGACACGCCACAGCCACACGTTCCCGGATTGGTCTTGTTCGGATCGGCCGGGCAATTGTCGAGGCAATCCAGCGTACCGTCGCTATCGCTATCGGTCTCCGGCGTGCCACAACCGCAAATGCCCGGATCGGTCTTGTTCCCGTCGTCGGGGCAACCGTCCAGGCAATCGGGCATTTCGTCACCATCCGAATCCAACAAATCATCTTCACCGTCGCATCCATCGATGCAATCCGGAACCGTGTCACCGTCAGCATCCGTATCGGGTACACCACATCCGCAAATACCCGGCACGATTTTGCCCGGATCATCCGCACACAAATCGTTGCAGTCCGGCGTACCGTCGTTGTCACCGTCGGTATCCGGAACGCCACAACCGCAGATACCCGGATCAATCTTGCTGGGATCGTCAAGACAGTTATCGAGACAATCGGGTGTGCCGTCATCGTCTGTATCTACGTCATCGACGAAGCAGCCGCACAACCCCGGATCCGTCTTGTAAGGATCCGTCGCACAAAGGTCATTACAATCGGCCGTACCATCGCTGTCGGTGTCGATATCGACTACGCCACAACCGCAAACCCCAGGGGCGGTCTTGTTCGCGTCATTCGGACACTCGTCCAGACAATCGGGAACCTCATCGTTGTCGGAATCCGTATCCTCCACACCGCAGCCGCACACGCCAGGACTGTTCTTCTCGGGATCGAATGGACACCCATCGAGACAGTCCGGCAACCCCGCACTATCACTGTCCGTGTCAGGAACACCACAACCACAGAAACCAGGATTGATCTTGTCGGGATCTTCCGGGCAGCCATCTAAACAATCTGCCGTCCCGTCCGCATCCGTATCGACATCCGACACGCCGCAACCACAGATCCCCGGCTCGAGCTTGGCCGGATCCTCAGGACACTCTTCCAAGCAATCCGGCGTTCCATCACCATCGGTGTCCAGTACGTCCGACTCACCGGCACACTTGTCAAAGCAATCGGGGACCCCATCGTTGTCAGAGTCGGCATCTGAGACCCCACACCCACAAATACCCGGATCAACCTTGGCAGGATCCTCAGGGCAAACGTCGTTGCAGTCAGCGACACCGTCGTTATCCGTGTCAGTATCGGGAACACCGCAACCACACTGGCCGGGACTCGAAATCTTCCCCGGATCTAACGGGCAAAGATCGTCGCAGTCCGGCACACCATCGCCGTCAGTATCCGTATCGGGTGTGCCACATCCGCAAGCGCCGGGCTCAATCTTGTTGGGATCATCCGGACACAGGTCATTGCAATCCGGCACGCTGTCGCCATCTAAATCGATGTCGGCAACACCACAACCACATATGCCAGGCTCGATCTTGTTAGGATCCTGCGGACAACCGTCCTCACAATCCATCAAGCCATCGCCATCCGCATCCGTATCCGGCACGCCGCAACCGCAGATTCCCGGCTCGAGCTTGGCAGGATCATCAGGACACTCTTCCAAACAATCCGGCGTCCCATCACCATCCGAATCCTGCGTGTCCGCCTGGCCGGGACACTGGTCGTTGCAGTCGGCAATTCCATCGTTATCAGAATCGTCGTCCGCAACCCCGCAGCCACAAATGCCCGGCTCCGTCTTGTTTGCGTCGTCAGGACACTGATCGTTACAGTCGGCTACACCGTCGTTGTCGCTATCGACATCGGCGGTACCACAACCACACTCACCCGGTTCCGTCTTGGCGGGATCATCCGGACAGTTGTCGTTACAGTCGTAGATGCCATCGCCATCACTATCCATATCCGGCACGCCACAACCGCACTCGCCTGGCTCCATCTTGTTGGGGTCATCCGGGCATTCATCAAGGGGTGCCCCATCAAAAACGCCCAAGACGTTACCAAACGACGAGACCTGGAAATTCTGCTCGAACGTGGTCGGCGTCTCACCGAACGGATAGAGCAGGGTCATCTCGAGCTGTACCTTACCCTCGTCCGGTACCCCTGCCGGCGCGATCAAGCTGGCGAATTCGTCAACGAACTGCGAGCCGGTACCCGACGTGAACACGAGGTTGGTCACATTGGTGTCGGTGAAGCCGACATTGATGTTCCCGAAACTACCCAGGCCAAAAGGAGTGAGACGAACGTTGACCAGGCCGGCCGTCATGAAGGTCGTGGTATCCTTGCTGACGACAATGGATCCGTTCGTGAACAGAGCCTCTCCATCGCTCATTCCGGTAAAGACCAAGCCGTTAATGGCAAAGGTCGCGCCGCAAATAGGATCGGTCGACGACGTAGAACCGTCGAGATACAGCACTTCCGTCACCGACAGGTCCGACAAATAGAGGTTGCCGGTGGGTTGATCAAAATAGTAAGTCCCCACCAGGTTCAACGTTGGCTTAGGGACTTGGGCATACGCCAACGAGGCAAAACAAGTCGCCACGAGGGCTGCCCCATACGCCATTCGATTGATCTTCATAAATCCTCTCCTTTGTCCAGTAATTTCAAAACGGCACTTGCGCATTCACTACGGGCACAATTCACCCTGTGTCAGACGCAAGCTATCATGGCTGACCGAAAACGAACCCAAATTGTCTCGTTTAACGCGTCCTCGTTGTACGCGTGCCCCTGAAACGATTCCCTTCGACGGGACGACTATCCTGCCCGACACACTCCATGACGGGCACGAACAAACCAACCCCCCGCTACCAGCAGTAACAAGACACTCGCTGGCTCCGGCGTAGCGGGTTGAAGCGTTAATAACGCATTCCCCGAAGCGGGATCCATGAGCGGATCCAACGACCCCGAATCTGTATTCGTCAACGTCACCGCCAAAACACCCCGTCCCGAGCCCCCTGTCGCAGCCAACCAATCGGTCACAAACCGCGAGGTTCCAACCGAAGGCTGGCTTACCGCAACATTCTGCAAATTGATGCTATAGGGGCTGGGATTGATATTAGCTGTGTGCTGGCTGGTTGGCACAAGAACGACGTCAACAACATCCGCCGAGAACACCACGTCGGCACCAATCGCGAGACTAAAGGTACCATCGCTGAATCCCAAACCGCTTCCGCTGTACGTCAAGCCACCGAACTGAGCGACCGCACCGTTCGTTACCAACGGATCGGACACGGTACCGGGCGATGAAATCGGAAGCACGTATGGCGGATAGGGAACCGACTGAAAACCGTAGATAATTTTTGATACGGTCGTCGTATTGTCAAGCGTCAAATTTGTTCCGTCGTAATCAAAGAAACCGGACGCATCAAGAACCGGAAACGAAACAATATCCGCAGCCGTCGCTTGAGAACTCCATAACGCAATGGAGCCGATGAGTACGATTGCAACCAAACAAAACCGGCGCGCGTACAAACACCTACTTTGGGTAGAGATGATGTTATGCCACATTTCCGCCTCCTGATTCGCTGATATGCAAAATCGCTGGAAAGACTTCTCCCGCTTCCCTCTTGTGCATATGTTAACTGCAGAACCAAACCTAATGCAAGCACTTTTTCTGCACAAGACGAAAACTTTTCCTGTCTGACAACAAGGAGCACCTCACACACCCTGTCCATGGAACAGCGTGTGTAGACGCAGAACACTTTATCAGACTTAGAGTTACCACTTCAGAAGGGTGGGGGCACTCCAATTCCATGCCCGCTGTTCGCCCCTTGACCCGCTATTTCTAGGCCAACGAAAGCGATATGGCGTACAGCTTCAGCGGACTGACCGCGCGGTAAGGTGCGGCTTACGCACTCAGTCCTTCGGGGATGGTCAATCGACTCAGAGTGTCCGAATGGCGACGACCGCCATTGTCAGCCGGCAACGCGCCACCACGGCTGCCACCGGATAGTCGGCCAGGCCCCCTGATAATTGAGATGAGTGTACTCCGATCGACCGGCTTGGTTGCAAAATCGTTACAACCGGCCGACATGCACTTTTCGCGGTCGCTCGCCAACGTATTGGCGGTCAAGGCAATGATCGGACGCCGATAACCCTTTTCCCTTAACAACGCGGTTGCTGCACATCCATCCATCACCGGCATCTGCATGTCCATCAAAATGACGTCGTAAGGACAACCCGCTTCTTCGGCCGCAAGGGCTGCTTCCAATGCAAGCTTCCCATTTTCGGCCACCGTGACGGAAGCACCCGCTTTCTGCAAAAGGTAGGACACCAGCCGCTGATTATCGGGGCCGTCCTCGGCAAACAGGATACGCCATCCGGCCAACTGACCCTCGTCCACATGAGCCCCGATGCGATCGGTCGAAACCCCGTTCTCTTTCTGACCACCCAAAAACAGTGGATGTTCGAGCATCTTCACGCCATCCAGCGGACCTGCAGCGACCGTAGCGCGAAAACGCGTCCCGAGCCCTTCCGCTGTCTCAACGACAACCACGTCCCCGCCAAGCATTTTCGCCAACCGCTTGCTAACCGCCAAGCCAACACCGACACCACCGAACTTGCGGGTCATCGTCGAATCCAGTTGGTCCAAAGGTTCAAACAACGACGCCGCTTGCTCGGCCGACATACCGATACCGGTATCGATGACATCAAACTGCATCATCGGCCCCTCGAGGTCATCGACAAGACGAACAACCAAACGAACAGCGCCAGCATCCGTAAACTTGATCGCGTTGCCGACAAGATTCACCAGAATCTGACGTAAGCGAGTAGGATCCGTCCGAATCTTCTCGGGAATGACCCCGACGCACTCCACGTCAAATGCCAAGCCTTTAAGTTCGGCATATCCACGTGCCATGTAATCGGCATCCGCAACAACACCCCAGGGCGAACACAGAATATGCTGCACGTCCAACTGTTCCGCCTCGAGTTTTGCCAGGTCGAGAACATTGTTGATGATGCTCAAAAGATACCAGCCGTTACGGTGGATGGTGTTGACGGCATCAAGCCTGTCCGATGGCGTCATGTGGGGATCAAGCAGGTTCTCGGAAAAGCCCAGGATCGCGGTCATCGGGGTTCGAATTTCGTGGCTGATATTGGCGAGAAACTCCCTTTTGGCTCGTGCCGCGACATCGGCATCGGCCCGAGCCTCTTCCAGATGGCCCCGAAGAGCCTCGAGTCTTGCTTCTTGCGTCCTCAGTTTTTGATTCTTGGTTCGCGTTCGAGTCCTGCACACCTCCACCCGTCGAATAAGAGGATGGGAGGCTCGAAACATCAGAAGGGCACCCGCTAAGATAATCACCAGCGACGAAATGCCCGTCACGATGCCGGCCTCGACAAACGGTTGTCGAATCTCTGCCAAATCGACTTTGGCGACCACCCCAAAACCGGAGTTGCCCACCGGTTTGTAAGCCGCCAAAACGTCCGTGCCACGATAGTCAAGTCCGATCAACGTTCCAGAACGCCCCTGCAACGCACACCGTATCGGCTCGGCAAGCCTACTCTCCCACAACACCTCGGCACTGCGGCCACCTTGAACGGAACTGTCGCCCTGAATGAAAACGATCCGATCGCCAACACGACGCCCGTAGATCAGTTCACCCGTCTTGCCGAACCCTCGAAAAGCGGGCTGCGTACTGACGGCGAGATGAAACGCAGCCGTCTCACATCCTGGTTGCTTCCTCGCGTGAACGGCATCAAACGCCAAAGCGGACTGCATGGCTTGCCCATGGACCAGGGCCATTTCTTCCAAATGGGCGCAACGCTCCGCAAAAGCCGTGCGATAGAGAAATGCGATCGAAATCCCCGCAACCGACGTTGCAACGCACACCATGACCAGAATCGAGAAGGTGGCGATTCTCCGGCGCTCGCTCATGCTAGCACTTCCTTCATGTGTATGTAGGGCCAGACGTGGCCACGAAAGGCCCCCCGCCACGTTGGCTCGCGAGAACAAGACCCATGCCCACAACGAGGCATTGTCTACCTAGAGGTATCGTCCACCCGAAAGAGCGGATTCATAACGTAATTCTTGAGGGAATCGGACGGGGACATCCCGAGGGATCAGCACAGGAAACAGGGGATGTGGATGAACATCACCGCCGAAGCCAAGCCACCCAAGACCCAAGTGAAGATGCATGCTTCCCATTCCCCCCAAAGCGTACCGATCACCCCATACTGAGCCCGCTGGCATCTCGACCACAGACAAAATCAAAGTCGCGCCCGACAGCGCACAGCCACAGGCCCCAAAACGTAAACACTTGCAAGAAAAGCAATTGCAAGCAGCAACCCGGCCACGGACCCAACGTCCGAAAACCTTTTTGGGAAACATCTAAAGCGCCCCCCCGCGTAGTTCGATGAGTGGATCAGAGGCTGTGGGTTTTCCGCTCTGATGAGCGGACAGCCTGGCTTGGAGGGTCCGGGTTACGGCGAGCTCGGATCCTCGTTTTTTTTATCCCCCGCATCGAGTCTCCACCCCAAACGCCACCCTGTAGTCTTTCACTACGCGTAAGACATTCGGAAAATATGATGGAGTGTTGATTCGAGGTTTTCCTGCGATCGTCGAGAACTTTGTGCTTGTAACCTCCGACTAGCGTAATCCCAAAACACTCTACAAGGAGGTGTGACAGTTATTCTTGAGCAACTGAGCATCATCGCTTGTCGTGGTTCATGCTATGGTCAAGCTTTTCTTGGTTAAAATACTGAGTCACCAGTGGCCCCTTTTCTACTCCTTTTTTGGGAACAAATGGTATCATGAGAACTGTCCCGAGAGAGAAAAACAGTATCAAAACGTAGAATGCTACATTGTGCCGTCTGCCTGGGTGCAAAAGAATCTTTATTAATCTGGTTGGATCGATGGTCTGAATTGCGTGGCCAATGCCAAATTGATAATCGTCAGGGAACGGGCGGTCACCCAAGATACAAGCCTGAACGATTGCCTCGATATGGCACGCATGCTTTAGGGCATCCTCATGAAAGGATTTTTGGATTAGTTCAAGAACCAAAAAACCAACAAGAATGAAAATATTCGCCAAAAGAATCGTAATGCAGTGTCTCGTGATCGCAAATGCAATTACAGCGGAACATGCTACGATAGTCCAATTCCTTATCCAAAACAAAAAACCATCTACCTTGTCAATAAATGATTGCGTTGCTTCATAATCCTTGAATAGAACGTCTTCCTTTTTCATTTGATTATTCCTCGCTGACCAACTAAAGGTTGCCATAACAGACAAAAGATGGATGCCAAGCATCTATTCTCCGTTGGTAGCTCTCTCACGTTCGACAAAATTCCTCCACTTTGTCATTCTCATAGATAAGGTCCGAGCAAAACTCGTGACTTTGCCTTCCGGTATGTCACCTGAGAGTAGCATCGGTTGGTCAAAAGCGTCGTGCCACTCAAGCAAAACCTTGTCATCACGGTAAACATGGAAATGTTCTGCCAATTCAGGTTCAGCGTAGTGCTCAGACAAATCCGCAAGTTCTTGAAGATTCTTTAAAGTAGCTGGGACATGGTAATACACTGGCCTTGGCCAAAGGATGCCGACAGCAACATGCGTCTGTTCAGGAATTGCTCGCATTGCGAAGAAATCGAGAAGCTCATTGTTCGGAGAACCACCCTCAAAATACATAATACTTCTAGCAGGTAACAAATTTACAAACGCGCGCAGAACATGCGGAAAATCGGTCTTGCCGTCAATTTCCCAAAAAGGCTGATCTATATCGAGCCGAATACCATCCAACTCTTCTCTTGGAGTCGCGCCAAATATTTTGCCAAGCCATCCCATTTCATTCCTTCCATTGAACAGCAGGCATTCATAATAGGACTTATTTTTTATTCGTAAACACTGACAGGGTAGTAAATTTCACCTCGTAGACAAATAAGCGTATCAGCATTCGGCTAGGTGCTGACGGATAAGCTCGTTGAGACACTCGGCATGTGCCATGCTGATGAGATAATCGCCGTCGGGTGAACTTCTGTTCGACGGCACGCCTTGGATGAGTATGATGCAATCGCAGGCACGAGGTTAATGTATCCCATGTTCAACCAAATAATCATACCAACCCTGGAAGCAAAGCATGAGGACGCCCGCTGCTGTACCGAGGGCCAACAGTATGATGGCCATCGCTATGAAGCCATTGCTTGCGCCCGACAGGTTGCCTTTGACGAAAGGTCGAAAGATCGCCTGGGTAACTCGGGGCCATTGCTTGTGAGCTATGCCAAGGAGCAGCCAATACAAGCCGGTTAAGCCTGCCACAAATGAAAACGCGATGGGATAGTAAGCGACATCACGCATTTTGGATGGCGTATTCCAGGGAAAGACATCGACGGACTGACCTTGAAAATCAAGGTGGTCAAATTGTGTTGCAACACCAAAGAACAAGATGACAGGGCCGACGATAATCCAAAAAGCGACAAACAGATACATCGCAATGAGTGACGGGTAGAGGAACCACTTGCGTGCCCCAAGCTTATCGGAATCACCTACGAGCGAAAGGGCTGCTCGCGAGCATAGAAAACTAACCGGAGCCAAAACGGGCAGGTAATTATCGTAAATAAATCCGAACACTAGCAAAATCAACGAAAAATACGCCAATCGCCAATCCTCAGGCCCTTTTTGCAATCGGACCAGCGATTTTCGCCACCACGGAATTTCTTCTTCAGGCACCCATTGGGCCGGGCTGCCGAGTTCCGTGAGAACGCCTTGCAGGGCATTGTAGGAAACAGGTTTAGGGAGGTCCTGAAGTTCTCGCTCGATATGCTCCTGCACATCCCGTTCCACTTCAGAAGGATCAACAGTGTGGCATCCATATAGGTGCGCCCGTAGCCGACCCATGTAATCATTCAGGAGTTCCTGCGCACTTATTTGCAGCTCGATCATGACGTTTGCTCCCCATGGAAGGTGTCGATACCGCTCTTGATACTTTTCCAATGCTCGTTCATGAGCGCAAGGTAGGTCTCACCTTGTTTCGTGAGTTGATAGTATTTGCGGGCCGGGCCGTCAGGTGATTCTTCGATGGTGGTCGTCACCAACCCCTCACGCTTGAAGCGACTGAGAATGGGATAGATCGTCCCTTCGCCGACCACCAGTCCATCGATGGCACTGAGCTTCTTGGCAATGTCATAGCCGTACAGCCGGTTGCCACGAATGACATTCAAAATGCCCAGTTCGAGGATGCCCTTGCGAAGCTGGGTCGTCCAGTTGTCGAAAAACTTCGATTCCACGATTGGACTATACTACATAACCAGGTACCTGTCAATAAGGTTTACCGCGTTTTTCTCAGAAAGCTCCGATAAGGCGAATTTTGTTGATGCCTACTATCGAAAATGGCGAGCTGATCCCGATCACCAGACGGTTTGGGTCGCGATCCGAGCAAGACGATGCCCCGCCGAAATCGGGCCCATTCGTTCAGTCTCACTGAGAACCTCCTACAACCTCTTCACGCCATCTAATGTCAGCCGGCCACGCGCTACCGCAAAGTGCAAGAAACCTTTATCCTTGTAACCTTCATAACCTGCATGGATAAGTCATAATGGAGATCAACGATGCTACACCCCTACGCTGAATGCCCCGGCCACGATGAGCCGATCCCCGAAAAGGCCCGAGACTTGGACTTGCCGATGATCAACCCGCTGGAGCTCGAAGGTGCCGAGCAGGTCGCCGACCTCATCGACAACGTCTACGCGCGTTCCGGGTTTAACGCCCGTCGCCTGGCCGAAGCCGCCCAGCTCTACAGCCACATGCTCAAGGAAGACACCACCGTCTGTCTCACGCTGGCAGGAGCGATGACGCCGATCGGTATGAGCGGGGTCATCAATGCCCTCATCCGGGCCGGCTTCATCGATTTCATCATCTCGACCGGCGCGAATCTATACCATGACCTCCACCGCCCCTTCAACCAGCCCATGATGCAGGGCGACTTCGTCGTTGACGACAATCAATTGGCCGACACCGGGATCGCCCGTATCTACGACGTCTTCATCGAGGACGAAGAAACCTTGATGGCGACCGACCGAATCATTCTCAAAGCCGTCGAACAGATCAAACATGATGACCCGCTGTCCACCGCAGAGCTCCATTACGCCCTCGGTCAGCAGATCAAGAAATCAGCGACCCGCCCCGAATGGTCGCTCCTCGCGACAGCCGCGGAACATGATGTCCCCATTTACACCTCGTCGCCGGGCGATTCGTCCATCGCCATGAACCTTACCGTGCCTCATCTGTTCGGCGACCGCGTACAATTGGACCCGCTCAAAGATGTGATCGAAACCGCGTCGATCGTCCGTGCCGCCACCAAGAACGGCGTCATCATCGCCGGCGGCGGCTCGCCGAAAAACTTCTACCTTCAGACGCAGCCCACCTTGCATCAGATCTTCATGGACACCACCCCCGTGGGCCACGACTACGATATTCAACTGACGGTAGATCCGCCCCACTGGGGAGGCCTCAGCGGAGCCACGCCACAAGAAGCACGCAGTTGGGGCAAAATCCGTGACGCCTTCAAGAACAACGTGGTCGTCTATTCTTGCGCATCGTTGACGCTGCCGTTGTTGGCTCAATATGTCTTGGTTCGTAACGAAACCAAATCGCCTCGACGGCTTTATCCGCAACTCGCCCAACTATCTGATGAATTGCGCGAAGCCGCCAAAAACAATCCGGCTTTCCTCAAGTCGATCGGCGACTTCCGTCACCGTTACGAGGGCTTGAACGGCAACGAATAACGAGGACAATACCAGCAAGCACCACGCTTATAACAACTAGGCCCACAAAGAAGACCCTACCGTGGCAACCTCCGAAATCGAAAACAATGCCAACAGCCTCAGCCCCTGTGATAGTCAACAGCCACAAACCGGTTGGCAGCGACTCACGAGAAAGTGCGGGCTCACCGGGCGTCCGCTCATCCTCTGGGTCGTCGTAGGCGTCGCAATACTCGCTGCCGTCACATTCTGGCCGGCGTTGGACAATGAATTCGTCTACGATGATTGGTCCGCGATTGTGTCCCACCCGAGCGTCACCCAACCGGGGCCGTGGTACCGCTTCTGGCACGAATCCTACTACCCGCGCAGTGCGTCGCCGGACAAGCTCTACCGCCCCCTGACCGTCTGGTCCTTCCGTATGAACACCGCCTGGTCAGGACATCAAGCCCCCGACCCTTGGTCCTTCCACATCGTCAACTTGGTCTTACACGTGCTGACGTCCATCGGGGTCGCTCTACTGGCCTACCGGCTCACGGGCCGAATCACCCCCGGATGGGTCGCGGGCATCCTCTTCGCCACCCACCCCATCCACACCGAAACCGTCGTCACGGGCTATGGCCGAAGTGAACTCCTTGCGGGCCTTTTCGGAGCTTGGCTCATCGCACGTCATATTCGCCCTGCCGACCCCAACCGCCCGCGATCGGTCCGATTCCACATCGCCAGCACCCTGCTGTTCCTTGCCGCGATCATGAGTAAAGAGCACGCCGTTTTCCTCTGGCCGGCCTTGTTCCTCATCGACCTCGCTCATCGCCAGGTGGCGGCTCGAGCCGTCTCGCCACACCGAACACCCCTCCGCAAATGGTTCAACCGCGTCCTAGCGCCATCCCATCTCGGCTTCGCGGTCGCTTGTACGACCTTCTTTCTTTTTCGATTCGCGTTGTTCGGCCAGTTCTTCCGGCTCGAAAATTCGCGCGTCCGCGCTTGGGACAGCCCGATGGCTCATGCCAGTCTCGTCGAACACCTTTTGACACCCTTCCGACTTCTATGGCTCACCGCCAAGCTACTCGTTCTCCCCGACAACCTGTGCCCCATCTGGTCCGTTCCCGCACTCCCCTTAGCCGATCACCTTGTCGGCGACGTCCTAGCCGGCATGCTCTTGCTGACCGTTCTCATTCTGTTGGCGGCAATTCTGTACCGATACCGTCCAGTGATCGGCGCGTTGGTAGTCGGCATGCTGCTCGTGTTGGCCATGCCCCTGCAGGCTCTACCGCTGGCCCATTGGCTCTATGCTGAACGTTGGCTTTACCTCCCCACCGTGTTCATGGCCGCACTCGTCGGCGTCGCCTGCTCCCGCCTGGGCAAAAGTGGTGCAGCCCTCGCCCTTGCGATCGCGCTCATCCTCTTGCCGCAAAGTTGGCAGTACAGCTCCAAATTCCACGACAACGAAACCATGCATCGCGAAGTCATCTGCCGCCACCCCAACAGCTACCACGGCTGGCGCAATTTCGCGGTGGTCTCCTACTATACGAAGCAGTACGTTCAAGCTGTCCAAGCCGCTAACGAGATGATCGAGCGGTTCGGCCCCGTCGCCGACGCCTACCGAGTTTTATACAGCAGCTACTTGGAACTAGGCGACGGACGACGGGCATTGGAGGCGATCGATCGCTATGAGGAGGCCCGCCGTTTCTTCCCAGAGCCGAGCCGGACCGCTGAACGACGCCGGGCCCAAGCCTTGATCGAACAGGAACGGCAGCGTCAACAACGATCGCGACCAGCCGACTCCGCACCCGCCGCGCCTCCCACCCAACCCACGGAGCACCTCAAAACCCGCACAACGACACCTCCCGCCACATCCGCGACGTAAATCCACCCATCCATCGTGATCCACCGGATGTAACAAATTCCGTCACGTGTCGTCATAAACGAAAGAAAAGCAGGTCGCTGCATGAAAACGCCCCGAAAATCGCTGCATCAGCACTACGGTTCCGATAAATTGCACTGTAATCGCAACCGATCCGATGCAAAGCAGTCTCCTGCCCCAAAAAACACAAGCGCGAAACGTTTTTATTCAGTTGAGTAGGACATGTTGTGTGGGTACAATTAACGACATGAAGGGGTATTGAGCGATCAAACCGGCGACAAGGCGCCGCCGAAAGGGAGCTGCCGCCGAAGGACAATCAGCGTACAGAAACCCCACGCCCAGAAGTAGAGCGAGGCAACCTGGCGAATATCCGTCAGACCGAAATCATTTTTTCTTTTCGCAGCACGCGGAGGAGTGCCATATGATCCGTCCAAGCATGAGCACGCTATCGACCGTTTTCAACCGCCGACCCAACAGGTCAAGCGGCCAGCCGTGCCTCGTCCGTGGAATGCTCCTAACCGTCACGAGCATCATCCTGTCAGCCTCAGCCGCCTACGGCCAAGCGAGTAGCTTCCAGGTCGAGGCGCAAGCCACAAGCGTTAATGTAAACACACCTGTCATCGTCGTGGTCACCGCACTGGACGACACAGTCACACCAATCGCCAATTACGACCCCACACGCAATATTACGATCGATACAACCGGTACCGGCGGCGCGATTAGTTACGCCACCTTTTCGCCCAGCTTTGCGTCAGTCAGTCAACCCGGCGACGGACGTGCAATCATCAATGCGTCGATCCCCGGCGAAACCTTCGACGCCAACGGTGAACTCCGCTTCAGAATCGTAAGTACTGTGGTCCAAGAAGTTAGTGTCATCGTCACCGAAGGTACCGCCTCCGGCAACACGAGTGACACCGGCACCGACATCGCATGGATGGGAATGGCACCCACCAAATTGCAGATCAGCACTATCCCCGGACCCGGAACACTCATTTTCGCAAACACCACATTCAACTT